>MDSZ01059691.1_pt1 | contig 24706 bp, 23 predicted proteins | sample 811201 | NCBI WGS metagenome assembly MDSZ01 (sample SAMN05326647, study PRJNA326480) | marine metagenome | isolation source: seawater | place: Indian Ocean: North | collected 2010
AAAATGCACATAATTTTATTGATTATAAATTTTACTTTCCAGAAATTCGATCAGATCAGAATATTAAATTATCCCATAAATCAAGAGAATTACTTAATTTGCTGATACAGAATGAAAATGCTTTAAATTCAAAAAATTATAAACTTTTTTTAAATAAGCTTATAGAAATTCATAAATTATTAAAATCTAATAAAATTATTCTAAAAGGGATTGATGAAGTTATTAATGTATTGAGGAAAAAAAAATTTTTTGGTGCATCTAAATTAAAATATTTTAAGTCAAATTTTGGAAGAGAATTATTTTATATATCATTAATTAAAAACCTATAAATGGATTATTCAAAGAAAATTTTAAATAAATTGGGATTAAAAAAAAAAAATGATAGAGTTTATTATTCAAATAGTATTTATTCTGAATTTTCTTTAAAAGATATCTTTATTTTAAAAAAGCTAACATTAAAAAATACAAAAATAATTAGAATTTGCCTACACAAAAATGATAATCAAAAAATACAAGAGATGATTATTATGCATAAAATTCCACAGATTATTGGACCCCTAAAACAAAAAAAAGAGTCAATATCTTATCATGTTCTTAATGGTGAATTACAAATTGATATATTTAAAAGAAATAAAATAATTAATTTTAAATTGAAAAAAAACAATAGCCTAAGAATACCATGTAACGTTTTTAGACAAATTATATCAAAAAAACATAACACAGTGTTTTTAGAAATTGCCAATGGACCTTTTAAAGACAAACATACAATATGGAAAGAAAAACAAAAATTAAAATAACATATATTCTATTTTCAATTACTATTTTTATTTTATGCTTGATTTACGCCAACCTAAATCAAGTAAACTCACTTATGGATGAAAATAATAACATTATATTTTCTAAACTACAATTTGACCATTCTGAGTTGGTAACTAATTTGTTTTATGGTGATGGTTATTATCAATATCGACACGGTATAAAATATTATTTATCAAAAATGCCTGTACTACCTTTGATAATTACCGGATTAGCACTAATTTCTAAAAATTTATATTTTATTTACTTTTTTAAAAATTTAATTTTATTTTCAATAATATTTTTTTCTCTTAACTTCTATTGTGAAAAGCACAACAAAAGTTACATATTTTTTTTATTATTTCTAATTAGTATATTTTCAATACCACATAATTTACATGTTAAATTAAATATACATTTCGCTGATACGATTGTTGCATGTTTATTACCAAGTCTTTTTTTGCTTATTTCAACAGAAAATAAAAAAAAATATATTTATATTTCACTAATTTTGTTTGTTTTATATCTAACAAAAACTTCAATGTTTTTTTTATGTTTGGTTTTACCTTTAATAATTTTATTTTTGGAAAATGATAAAATATCAAAAAAAATATTTCCAATTGTTGCTATTATGCTTGCTATTATTGTATGGGGAAGTTTTGGTTATGTTAAAACTGGCGTTTTTCCTTTTGGTTCAAAAATACTATCAGTTAATTCTGAAGGTATGAGTATAGCCTTAAAAGAGGATTTTCATAAGTATTACCCAAAAAAAAGTGTAGATCTAATAAAATTAAATAAGATTGAGACACATAATTTTAAAAATGAATGGGAAGTGTATGAATACTATAAATTAAGTAATGATAATTATTTAAAACATAATCTTACAAGATATATAAAAGATTCACTTATTAAAATAAAAGTAATTTTATTTAACATTAGAAAAGATTCTGCTTTTCCTAATAATGAAGGTAATTTTGAAAATCCAGTAAAGTTCAGTTTTATAATTAACAAAATTATTTTTAACTTTAGTTTATTAGTCGCAATAGCTGTATTTTATAAAAATATTAGAAATTTTAAATTGGCCAAATTAGAAGTATATCTAATTTCTATTATTGGACTAAATAGCCTTCCATTGGTTGCTGGCTGGGCAACAGCCAAACATTTAACGGGAATGACATTAATTTGTTTGGTATATCTATTTGTAAAATTAAATAATAAATACTTTAATTATTGATTTTAATTTAATTTTTAAATTTAGCGGCAAAATCCACTAAAGATAGTAACCAATATTGATGAGTATTTTCAATAAAATTATATGATTTAGAATTAACTGTAAAATTTAATTTTCCTATTTTACTTAATTTATTTTTCCCATTAAATCCTGTAAATGTGATTAATTCATTATTTTTGTTTTTAACAAAATTTGCAGCATTTATCATATTTTTAGAATTTCCGCTTGAAGAAATCAAAATTACTAAATCTTTTTCGTCTAAGTAAAACTTAAGAGCATTTTTAAGCCAATTTTCGTATCCGTAATCATTTGCGAAGCAAGTTATTAAATCACTTTCATTAAAATTAATTGTTTTTATTTTTCCATTTTTAGTCATATCTACACTAAAATGACTTGCTATTGCAGCACTTCCTCCATTTCCTGCAATTATAACTTTTTTATTATTTTTTTTAACTTTTAATAAAAGTTCATATAAATTTTTTAATTTAGATCGTACTTTTTTATCTATAAAAATACACTTTAAAAATTCATTATTATATTTTTCTAAATACAGCTCAATTTTTTTCATAATAATTGTTTTTTTAATTTTCTAGCCCAATTCTTATCAAATGATAAATTTTTATCATCAATATAAATATCAAAGCTTGGCTTTCCAAAAATTAATTCGTTATATAGTACATTCCATTTTATCAATTGTTGTTTTGTGATTTTCTCTGCTTTAATTTTTGCCTTAATAATATTGTCATTATTTCGACCCATGTATCTCGCGGTAAAAATTTTAATATAAAACCCTTTTTTATATAATTTATTGACTACATTAATATTTTTTTTTATTGCTTTACTTGATGAATAATTACTTCCTTTTGTTTTACACAAAACATTATCCAAATCAAAACAAATAGTTTTTATTTTCATAAAAAATTAGATATGTAATTTATTAAACAAAGATTTTTTTATTATCTTATTTTTTAACAAGTTTTCTAACTTCTTTAAATCTTTGTACAAATATTTTATGCCAATTTTTTCGTTACATTCAAATATATTTTTATGTTTAGTAGTTACTAAGTTATTACCAAGTACAATTTCCTCCACTTCTTTTTCACCTTTATTTAAACCGGTAAATTTAATTTCAATATCACCATTTAAATTTTTATTATTTTTAATGGTTTTCCCACTTAATCTAATAATTCTTTTTGCAATCCATAGTATGTTTATTTGATCTCCCATATCTAACGCATAAATCTTAACTCCTTTATTATTTAAATAAGAAGAATTAATAACTAACTTAACTGCTTCAGATGTAGACATAAAGTATCTTTTAGCTTTACTACTAGTAACAGTCACTGGAACTTTATTTGCCACTTGATTGATAAAAATTGGTATTACTGAGCCACTTGATCCAATTACATTACCAAATCTAACTATCGTATAATTTGTTTTAATGTTTAAATTTTTACTATAATAATATTTAATTAACTTTTCTCCTAATTTTTTTGAATACCCTAACACACTAGAAGGATTTACAGCTTTATCGGAACTTATAAAAATAAAGTTTTTTACATTTTTATAAATTGAAAATTCTATAATCGATTTTGTTCCAAATACATTATTTTTTATCATCGAATTAGAATTTTCTTCTCCAAAATTAACGTGCTTGTAAGCAGCAGCATGGTATATTTCATCAATTGTTCGATTTGAAAAAAAATTTTTTAAAAAACAATAATCGTTACAATCTCCTAAAACTGGTATCAATTTTGAAAAATTATTTCTCTCATTTTTTTTAATTCTATTAACTATGTTAAATAGACTTATTTCTGAATTTTCTAATACATACAATTTTTTTGGATTATGCTTTATTATCTCTAAGCAGAGCTCTCCTCCTATTGACCCACCACCGCCAGTAATTAAAATATTTTTTCCTGTAATTTTTTTTTTTAAAACTTTTTCTTCAACATTGATTTTTGGTCTTTGAATAATATCAAAAAAATCCACATGTGGTAATAAAGTATTTCTTATTAAATTATCATTTAAATTTATTATCTTATTTAAATTGACTATTCTTAGATTTTTTTTTTTTTCTGAAAAATTAAATAAAATATTTATTTCTTTTTTATTTAATGTTTTTTTTCCAATTATAATTTCATTAACAGAATCATTCTCAACTAAATCATAAATTTTATTTTTTTTAAAAATCTTAATTCCATTTAATTCTCGTTTTTTATATTTATTATACGTATCAATTAAACCTACTATTTTACCATAATTAGGGTTTTGTCTTATATTCTTAATTATTTCTATATTTTGATTATCAATACCTATAATCAAAACATTATTTAGATTTTTTTTATTTGCAAAGTTTAGATTTATTAAAAAATTAATAAGTATTCTATGAGATACTATTAAAATCCCACAAATAATTGAAGCTATGAATGAAATAGATCTAGGAAAAAAAAAATACTTATATAAAATTAAATTAATAGGAATTAATATAACTAAGCAGATTATAACAGAAATGGTAATTTTTTTGATAGAGAAAAAGTCAAAGTATCTTAACAAAATTTGATAAACGTTATTTATAAAAAAAACGAAAAGAAAAACAAAATAGAAAATAATATAAATTCTTAGATCAATATCATTAATAAAAAAAATTGTTTCCATTCTTAAAGAAAATGAAATTGCTATCGATAGACTAATAATAATTAAATCGCTTATTATCAAAAACAATTTTTTTTTTAGGTTGTTAAACTGATCAATATTTAATCTCATTTTTAATATTTAATGTATTACACCTTTTTTTTTTGAAACTATAAGAATAGTCTTATATATTATTTTAAGATCATAGATAAAAGATTGATTTTTTAAATAATCTAGTTCTAATTCTATTTTTTTTTCATCTGTTAACAAATCTCTACCGTTTATTTGTGCATTTCCAGTTATGCCTGGTTTGATTAAATCAATTCCATACTTTTTTCTCTCTTCAATTAATTTTTTTTGTGAAATTAATGCCGGTCTTGGCCCAACAATAGACATTTTTCCAAGTAAAACACAAAAAAATTGAGGTACCTCATCAATGCTATATTTTCTTAAAATTTTTCCTAAATTTGTAACTTTTGCTTCAGCGTTTTTTAGTTTACTGGTTTCAACAATTTCTGTATCAGTAAACATTGTTCTAAACTTTATCATATTAAAGATTATATTATAACGTCCAACTCTTTCAGATATAAAAAAAATTGGACCTTTTGAATTTAATTTAATTAATATTGGTATAATTATAAAGAGTGGTATTGATAAAATAATAAAAATTAATGAAAAAGTAATGTCAAATAATCTTTTCAGATTTTGTTCCTATTTTTTGTAAATAAAATTAATAAAAGTATATAAGAAGTAAATGTTAAAATTAATGCAATTATTTTTGTATAAATTAAATAGTAAAAAACAATATTAAATATTATCAGTATTTGAATTGTAAAAAACGTGAGATTATATTTTAATTTATTTAATAAAATATGATGAATATGGTTCCTGTCGGGTTGGAAGGGATTTTTACCTTTTATTAACCTGAATAAAAATAATCTAAACATGTCTAAACCTGGTATTGATAGTATTACAAATATTTCTTCAGGCCTAAAAGCATTTTCATAGTTGTAAGATTTAATTAGAATATAGGAAATCAAAAAAGCTAAAATTTGGGTTCCACTGTCTCCAAGAAATGATTTATTCTTAAAGTTAAAGTATAAATAAAGTAATATCGATAAGATTAGAATAATACTTAATGATGTAAAAAGATTTTTAAAAATAAAAATACCAAAAATAATAATACAATACGATCCAACTTGTAAATTAATACCATCAAACATATTTAAAGCGTTAATCAAAAGCAAAATACATAAAATAGTAAACATATATGAAAAATTTCTAAGCTCAATTGGGACATTAAAAAAAGAAAAATTAAGTTCTCTTACTACTAAATTTTCATCTAATAAAATTAAAAATAAAATTACAAAAAAATTAAGAAATAATTTTTTATTTGGACTCAAATTAAATTTATCATCAAACAGTCCTATTAAAAAAAAAAGATTAATACCTAAAATTAATGAAAACAATTCTCTAGTATTAAAATGAATATTTAATAATTCGATTTTAAAATAAAAATCTAACAAAATAAATATAAAAAGGTTATAAAATAAAATTACTCCACCAAATAATGCAACATTATTTTTATGAAGTTTTCTAACATTATCAGCTTTATCAAAAATATTTATCTGAATTATTATTTTTTCAAAAAAAAATAGTATTGGTATATTTGCAATTAAAAAAACTATAAGTATTTTTTCATACATAAAATTTATTTTTTCTTATAATATAAAATATAAAGCCTAATGGAAAATACATAATAATAGACAACCAATTATTAAAAAAATTTCCTGAAGGGAGCAAAGGAAACAAAGTCATAAAATAAGAGCTCAGCAGACATATTGAGAAATCAGTTATATACTGTTTTTTTTTAAATATTTGAAAAAATAAATTTTTTATGAAAAAAAATACAATAGTTAGGAAAATGCTTAATAATACAAAGAAACCAATAATTCCAGTTTCAGCTAAACTTTGAGCATAGAAATTATGAGGATGCGTAGTACATGCGTTTGGGGCAACAAAGTTTTCTTCTTTAATACAATAATATCTAAACATTTTAGGTCCATGCCCAATAATGGGTTTTTCCTTAAACATATTATATGAAATAGTAAAATGTCCTTCATATGTTTTACTAAACATAACCATTCTTTCACTACCAGGATTTAATCCCATTTGATTAATAGTTTGTGTTACAATTCTATTCTTGATTTTTTCACTTGTAGAAATAGTGAAACCAAAAACTAAGATAATAAGAGCCAAAGGGATAATAAATAATTTTCTAAATTTTTTTGAGGATAAAAAAATAAAAATAAATGATAAACAAAACAAACCTAACGAAGTTCTTTCGCCACTCAATAGTATAATCGTAAATGTTATAATTGTTAAAGATGAAATAATTATTATTACATTAATATTATCTAAATTTCTTTTATTGTTCCATAACACCAAAAAAAGAATTAATGGAAAAAATCTTACAGTGTAACTACCCAAAACCTCATCCTCTCCAAAAAAGCTGGTAATTCTAAAATTTTGAATATTTATATACTCGAAACCAAAAATATTTTTCAAAAAATAATACTGAAAAATACTATCAATAAATAAAATAATATAAATTGATAAAAATAAATATAAAATGATTTTTAAAATTTCAGGTTTTTGAGTTATAAAATATCCAATTGCTAAGGCACACAGCCCAAACCTAAAGTAAAAAACACTACTTTTTATAGAATAAAAGTTTGAAGATAAAAATGACAAAATTATCAAGTACAAACAAAGAATAAGAAAAATTTTAAAATAAAAGTTATTAAAATTTTTAAGATTACCTTCTTTAAATTTAATCACTAAATATCCAATTGCCAAAATTGCATTAATTAAATCTGGAATAAATGGTCCAGTTATAAGGGCCAAAGGTATTATGATTATTAAGTATGAATAAAAATTTTCTATTATTTTATTTTTAATCATTATCTGAATATATATTGCATTAATTTAATTGGAAATCTTAGAGAAATAAAAAAATAATTATTATAAATATTATTTTCCTTAAATGCATTTAATAATTCAATTGATGAAACCAAATTACTTTTTACAGAATAAGTGCTTTTTCCTCCTGATAGCATATTTACATAGTTTTCAGAAACTGTTTTAAATAACACTTTCCTTAAAAGTAGTGTTCTTAAAAAAAATTCAAAGTCTCCTGCAATATTATATTTGGTTTTAAAAAGTCCATATTTTTCATATATTTTTTTTTTAAAAAAAGATGAAGGGTGTGGTGGTGAAAATCCAAAATAAATCATCCAAGGTTTAAATATTTTTGAAGAATATTTTCTTAAAATTTTATTATTTTTTGTAATTATTGTATTACCTATTAAACACTCAATTTTTTTCTCATTGGCAAAATGTTTTACTACATTACTTAAAACATCCTCGTTTATAAAAGAGTCATCTGAATGCAGTATTGAAATAACATCTCCTGAGCAAATTTTTATACCTTTATTGATTGCATCATAAATGCCATCATCTTTTTCAGAAATTATTTTATGAATTTTTGATTTATATTTATTAACTATATTAATTGTATCATCAGTGGATTTTCCATCTATAACAATGAATTCAATGTTTTTATATTTTTGTTTTAAAATTGAATTTATGGTTCTTTCTATAGTTTTTTCGCTATTTAAACATACAGTAATAACAGTAATTTTCATTTAAATTTATCTTTCAATAACCCAATTGCCTAAAACTAAAATATCCATATTTGTTCTTTCATAACAGTTTATAGCCTCTATTGGATTATTTACTATTGGTTCATTTTCGTTAAAAGAGGTATTTAAAATAATTGGTACTTTTGTTATTTTAAAGAATTCTTTTATTAGATTATAATAGTGGTAATTTTGTTTTTTTGTTACAGTTTGTAATCTTCCAGAACCATCTACGTGTGTAACACCTGGTATCAAGTTCCTTCTGTCATTTCTGATTAATTTTACTTCACTCATAAATGGTATTTCACATTCTTCTTCAAACCAATTATTTACTTGATCTTGCAAAATTGAGGGAGCAAATGGTCTAAAGCTCTCTCTTCTTTTTATTTTCAAATTTATAATATCTTTAATATTTTTATTCCTAGGATCTGCAAGAATTGACCTATTACCTAAAGCTCTGGGGCCCCACTCTGTTTTACCTTGAAACCAACCTATTATTTTCTCAAATGTTATTTTTTGAGCAACATATTTGTATAATTTATCGTAATCCAAATATTTTATTTTGAATTTTTTTTTTAAAGATTTTTTTTCAATAATCTCACCAATATATTCATTGGAATATTCGGGTCCTAAGTACGAATAATTTTCAACAATAATATTCTTTTTAAATTTTTTATTTATGAAAAGGCTTGCAGAACCTATACTGCCACCGGCATCGCCGGGGCTCGGTGATACATATATTTCTCTAAACTTAGAATTATTTATAATCTTTCCATTAGCCAATGAATTCATTGCACATCCTCCAGAAATAGTAAGCTTTTCAAGTTTGTATTTATCAAAGATTAAATTTAATAAATGAAATAAAATTTCTTCATAAACATATTGTGTTGATCTTGCTAAATCTAAATGTCTTTGATCTATTGTTTCATTAGGTTGTCTTGGCTCACCAATTAATTCTATTAATTTTTCAGAATATAAATTATCATAAATAAACTGACCATTTTTATTAATATTAAATATTTTTTTTTTATGGTGAATAAAATATTGTAAATCTAATTTGAAACCTTCTTTTGTTTTATTTATTAATTTTGATATTTGATTAATATAGGTGGGTTTACCATAGGATGATAATCCCATTAATTTATATTCATCACCATAGGATTTAAATCCTAAAAATTGAGTTAGTGATTGATAGAAAATTCCTAATGAATGAGGAAAAAATATTTTTTTATCAATGCTTAGTTTATTATTTTTATAAATACCATAAGCACAACTTGCAAAATCACCAAATCCATCAATTGATAAATTTGCACATTCTGTAAAGTTACTAAAATATAATGAGGAAGATATATGTGCTTCATGATGATCTATAAATTTTATCTTACCTTTAAATAATTTATCTTTATCTAATGTAGATAATCTTTGCGAAAGAGTAATTTTATTCTTAGAATTTTTTAAACTTGATACAGCGATTTTAAAAGATGAGGGATTTTTTAAAACAAAAAAGAATTTTTTAGAAATATTGGAAAATGGATTAGTATTAATTGTTACATAATTTATGTCTGACATTTTTAAACCAGCTTGTTGTAAGCAGAAATTTATTGATTTTTCAGGAAAATTTGAAGAATGTTTAATTCTAACAAAACGTTCCTCTTCATTCGCTGCGATCAACAAATTATTTTTAAATAAACAGGCTGAGCTATCGGAATGAAGAAAATTTAATCCTAATGTATAAACATCACTCATTTGTCCAACTATCCGAGTCTTGACTATAAGAAACACAATCGTAATAAATCTCAGGCAAAGTCGTAAAGATTTTTTTTATAGAAAAGTTATTTTTAGAAAACTTTTTAGCTTCTTCAGAAAACAAATTCATCCTGTTTTTATTTTGGTAGAAGAAATTAATTGCATCAATAAATTGTTGTGTATGATTATTATCAAGAATTTTAATAAATTGTAGATTATTTGTATTAGGCTCAAATTTACAATTTTTTGAGATAATTACAGGCAGTCCTGCGCTCAAAGATTCTTTTACAGAAACTGAGTCAGCCTCATCCTTGGAGGGCAAAATAAAAATATCACTTTCTGCAAATACTTCTAATTTTTCTTCATGATTTTTTGTAGGCTCTCTTATTTCGATTAAATCACTTAATTTGAGTTTTTTTATTTTTTTTATAAAAGTATCATAAATTTTTTTTTCCTTCGGCCCAACAAATAAAAATCTAATATCTTTTATTGATTTTATTTTAAAATAATTGATGAGATCTAACAGTTCTAAAATTCCTTTTTTAAAATCCAATCTTCCAAAAAATAGAACAGTAAATAATCTATTTTTTTTTTTTTCTATATTCTCGAAATCTACAACATCCACACAATTTGGAAGTAAAAATAATTTTAATTTTTTTAAATTTATAAAACTTGAAATTTCTTTTTTTTCGAAATTGTTTAATACATGTATGGCTCTAGAATTATAAATATATGATCTAAAAATATATAAAAATAATTTTTTCTTGAGTGTTGACTTTTTCATAGACCAATGATTGAGGTTGCCATGTGAACTAACAACATATGGAATGCTTAAATTATTGCAAATACCTGCGATCAGAGCGGCTTTGATATCAAAAATATTATGAAAATGAATTATATCAAAATTGTTTAAATAGTTTGATAATTTTATTTTACTAAAAAAGTATTTGCTAAAAAAATTATCATATTCAAATTTTTCAACATTGAAATCTAAATTTTTCAGAACTTTAATATAACTTTTTTCAACACTATAAGGTCCACCAGCTGTAAATTTTTCATAACCTATCGATAAAACTTTCATATTTAAATTTCGTAAAGTTTTAAGTAACCATTAATAATATTTTTCCATTTATAATTTTGAAATAATTTTTTTGCATTTTTGGATTTAAACCAAAATGTATGTTTATCTAATATGAAAATATTTTTTAAAGTATGTTTTAATTCTTCTTTACTTCCATCATATACCCATCCTGCATCATAAATTTTAATATTTTCCCACGGAGTAAATTTGGTAGTGATTACTGGTAGCCCCGATCTTAGAGCTTCTAAAATTACAAAACCAAAGTTTTCGCTTTTTGAAGGTAATATCATTGCATCATAAATTTGAAATAGCCTTAGTTTTTCTTTTTCATTAAAAACTGGTCCAAAATATTTAATTGATGAACATTCCAACTGGAATTTTATTATTTTTTTTTTATAATTTTCATAATCAGGACCATATATATGCAGCTCCCAATTTACTGGTTTCAAATTACTCCAAATTTCTAGCAGTTCATCTAAACCTTTTTTTTTATGTAACCTAGAAAAAAAAATAATTTTTCTTTTCTCATTAATAAAGAATTCTTTTTTTTTTTCATTATCTAAAATTTCACTAATACCATGAGGTATGACGGATATGTTCTCATTAGAAGTGATTTTTTGTATATCTTTTTTTTCCTTATTTGATGTAGCGTGAATATGATCACAATCATCTAATATTTTTTTCTGATATGAAAAAAGAGCAATTTTTTTTTTAATTTTTTTCTGATCCAGTGACCAATCATCAAATATTCCCATAGGTGATATAATAAATTTTTTTTTTAAAAATTTAGCAATAAAATAAACCATTATATGGTGAAAACTCCATCCACCATAAAAATGAATTATTTCGAATTTATTTATTATTCTAAAAATTTTGAAAAATGATTTTTTTTTACCATCATTAAAGGCATAGATTCTTAAGCTAAATTTTTTTTTTTTTAATAATTCTTTGACAGTTGATGATATGACATTAAAAGGACCTCCAATTGCAGGGTATAGGTCAGATGTTACTATTAATACTTTCATAAAATGATTTATAAATTTTATTATATTTTGACCTTACTAGATTTATGTCAAATCTTTTAACATTTTTAAAACCAAGTTGAATAATTTTTCTATTTTTATATCTATTATCCATTACATTTAAAATTTTTTTTCTTATATCAATAGTACTGTAAGGATTTACATATATTGCTCCTTTGGCTCCAGTTTCTCTTAAATATTTAGATGTAATGACCAACCTTCCAACTGATTGGGCTTCAATAATAGGCAGTCCAAATCCTTCGTATGTTGACGGATACAAAATAATGTCACTCTCAACATAATATTTGTATATTTGATTTATTTTTAGATTAATAAAGTTTCTGTACTTTATTTTAAAGTTTTTTAATAGAATTTTCTGTTTTTTGGTAAGAACCCCTATTATTACTAATTCAATATTCAATTTTTTTAAGGCTTTAAGTGACCTTTCTAAATTTTTATTTGGTGCTGTCCCAATAAATAATATTTGAGGTTTTTTTAAATTAATTTTTCTTCTTTTTGATTTAAAAATATTTGAAATCGAGCAAGGTATGACTTCAATTTTTTTTTCATCAACTTTTGTGTGATAAATAATTTCTTTTTTAATTCTTTTTGAAATTGTAATTATTTTATTTGATCTCATCACAGGAATATCTAACCAAAATAATTTGTAAATTTTTTTTTTTATACCTTTAAGACGTATTAATGAATAAAGGTCCAAAATAGTTAATATATTATTTTTTTTATTTAGTGTGATAGCTATAAAATTAATATCACCAGAAATGTGGTTTATCTCATTTTGATTAATGCAAGACCAGAAACAATTATAAATCCTTCGGAAAATACCCTTGCTGTGGAAAGGTAAATTTTTTTTATTAATGTTAAAACCTTCTAATTTTTTTTTAAATAGTTCACTATAGAAATTTTCAGCACTAAAGTGATAATTTTTTAATGGTTTTCTGCAAAAAAAAGAGATATCAACTTTTCTGTTCATAATTAAAGAATTTTAATAAAAATTTATAAAGAATAAATATTATATATATAAATAATATTGGATAATATATGCCACCATATACTAATGATAAATGTGGTTCCCAAAAAAAACTTATACAACAAATATAAATACCAATATGCGCTTCAATATTATGAAAATTTGAAATTGAAAAAAATTGTGTAATTAATCTTACAAATATACCTAAAATCAACATAATTCCTATTGAGCCAAAAGTGCCAAAATTAATATAGGCTTCATTAATTATTGGTAAATTCCAGGAGGTGCTTGTATCATCTGGGTGCAAAACTTCATATTCTCTTCCAATTCTATTTGCTAAATTATCATTAGGTTTATTTTTCCAAAATAATCTAGGTATAACTTTTGATATAAGTATTTTATAGGTTTCGCCATAGTAATAGTCTACTTCTTTAGGTGTTTTGTCGACTAAAATTAAAAGAGATGAGAATGAGTGGTTTAACCTCCAGGTATTTGATTTTAATCTTTTGGAATTATCTAATTTATGAGCTTCATGCTCAAACATATCAATTTCTTCTTGTTTTATAGCTTTGGTATGTAAATCAAAAAATATTTCTGATCTCTGTATTAAATTCAAATTATTAAACTTATTCAAATTTGATCGAAACTCAACTTTATAAGAGTGCAACCCAAAGAATAGTATAAATAAAAACAACGAGTAGTAGATTGATATTCGTCGATAAACTATAAAATAAATTAATATATATATTAAAAGTATTGATGCAGGAAACACATAGGAAGATGATAGAATTTCAAAAAAAATTGTCAAAAATACTGGTAGCAATAAGAAAAAAAATTTTATTTTTTTATATTTGATAAAAGCATAAAATAATATTGATGAGCTTATTACTATTAAAGGAATTATAGTTTGAGATAGACTTGATGGAATATAATTTATAAATCTATTAAGTAAAGTTATTATTTGAAAAATAAAAGCTATAATAATTAGATATTTATATTCTTTAAAAATTAAAAAATTAAAACCATCTCGTCTCGGGAAAAAATTTTTTGACCCAAAATAACCTAAAATGAAAAAAAACAATGAAATGTTAATCAAATAAAATGTTTTTGAGATCGTATATTTATTAAAATTATTAAAATAGTTATTGCTAAACTCGAAACTAAATCCGTAGGTAAAAAATATATATAAAATGATCAAAGGAAAAAAGGGAAACAAATTCTTACTTTTGTTCTCTATTAAATAAAAATATACTCCAGCAAAACATAAAATTAAAATTGAAATTGAGAGAATTAGGCTAAATTTATCCAATCTAAATGAGTAATTCCCTAAATAAGTTCTATTTATTAAAAATAATAATGTAAATAAAACAAAAAGATAAATTATTAATTTTCTATATTTATATATATCCATATCAATAGATATTTTTTAGCAAGTATTTAAGTCTATTAGTATATGTATGGTTTTTGACTTTTTTATAACCTTGTTTTCTAATCTTAAAAGCTTTTTTTTTATTTTTTAAAATAAAATTTATTTTATTTTCTAATTCATTCATATTTGAATACATCAAACAATCTTGATTTTCTTTAAAAAAAGTATTTTGTTCTTTATTTCGATAGGTTAGCATAAGTCCTCCCATAGATGGAATTTCAAAAGTTTTCATATTATGGGACTCCATATCTTGTCTTCTGAGTAAATTTAAACTCACCGCATATTTTTTAAATAATTCTTTCAACTCTGCTCCATGAATGAATACATTATTTAAGTTAATTAATTTATTTTTGATTTTAGAATTTGTCCATCCTGGACCAAAAACGTCTACTTTAGTTTTTAACCTATTTAGAATAAATGCTCTTTCAGGGTCATATGCTCCAACAAAATTAACCTTTGATAATATTTTATTTTTGTTAACAATTTTTTTTGAGAAGTGTAATACTTGATCGTAAGCAAAAGGTAGAAAAATGTGCTTTTTAACTTTATAATTTTTAAGTTTATAATTTAATTTTTTTGAAAAAGATGTGCAAAAAAAATCATAAATTTTTATTGATTTTAGGATTTCTTTATTTGAACAAGATGCAAATTTTAAATTGAATGGATCATCAGTAAAAATATTTATTAGTTTGGCTTTTTTTTGATATTTTTTGATTTTTTTTAAGGTTTCTGAAGTAAGCTCTAAACCTTTAAAAATAATAATGTAGTCAAATTTTTTATTTTTAGTAACAAAATTGATTAATATGAGCCTATATATTAGATAGTACAAACCTAAAATATATTTATTTAAAATTTTTGATAAAGAAAATAATAAAAAGTTTTTATTCGCGTTAAAAAAAATAATATTCTTAATACCAAGCTTTTTAAAAGCACGTAAGTAACTCTTTTCAATTGAATATTTAAAATTAGAACCTACGAGCAAAAAATTTTTTTTTTTTATTTTTTCCAAATTTTCCACTTTGGTTTTTTCTTCCACAATTCATCTAAATATAATTTATCTCTTAAAGTATCCATACATTGCCAAAAACTATTATGTTTATAAATGAACATTTTTTTTGTTTTTAAAATCTTAACAATGGGTGTTTTCTCCAACATTTCATCCCTATTTTTATTAATAAATTTTAAGATTTTTTTATTTAGAACAAAATAACCACCACTAACATAATTTTTGCTGAAATCTCTTTTTTCCTTAAAATTCAGTACTTGATTATTTTTATTGAATTTAATCGATCCATATTTACTAATTGGCACAATACCTGTCATTGTAAAAATTGATTTTTTTTTAAAATGAAATCTAATCAAATTATTTAAATTTACATTAGATACAGCATCACCATAAGTTAAACAAAAATGATCGGGCAAATATTTCTCTACTTTTTTTAATCTGGTAGCTGTTAAAGATTTTAAACCAGTATTAATTACTTTTAAATTTTCACTTTTAAATTCTTTGCTATTAAAGAAAAACTTTTTGATCATGTAACCTTTATAACCAGCACAAATTATAATATTTTTGAAACCATAATATTTATAATGTTTAATTATATGCCAAATAATTGGTTTAGAGCCAATTTTTACCATTGGTTTGGGTTTTTTTTGAGTTTCTTCTGCAAGCCTTGTTCCTAATCCACCAGCAAGAATTACCACAGTATTTATTTTTGAAATTTTACTCATATGAAATATAAATACATTAATTTTATGATCAAAGATATAAATTTGTTATCTATCAGTCATTCATTTGTAAAAAAAATAAATTTAAAACTTTACTCAATCCTAAATAAATTTGACAAAACTAATGTTCATATAATAATTCCAAATTATCATAAAGAAGATGGAAAAACATTTAAACCAGATTTTAATATTCAAGATATTGAGTTAAACATTTATTTAAAAAATACCATTTTTAATCATTTAAGATTTAAGTTTTATCAAAATTTGCTTCCAGAAATTAAAAAAAATAGCATCACACACGTAATTTTAGATCAAGATTTAATTTCGCTACAGTCAATTATTTTGCTTATTTATTCTTACGTAAATAATGTAAAGATTTTCTATTTTTCTAATGAAAATAGTATAATAGATGAAAAAAATTTATTAAAAAAAAATGTCAAAAAATTGTTATATAAGTTAATTTATTTTCTATTTAATAAGAAAATTAATAAGATTTTTTGCTATAGCAATCAAATAAAAACCAATCTAGACGATTGTGGACTTACTAAAATTACACAAGTAATACCCCTTGGTTACGATGATAGTATTTTTTATAAAACAAATTCAAAAATTAATAATGGTAAATTTGTAATTTCTTATTTTGGAAGAGTCAGCAGGCAAAAAGGGATAAAAACTCTAATTAAATCCTTAACTCAATTAAATATTGAAAATTGGGAATTTCAAATTGATTTATTTCATATTGAGTCATTATCTTTTTTTTCTGAAATTAAAAGTGATCTAAAATATTTACAAAATTTAAAAAAACTTAAGATTATAAAACCAACTCATTTAGATATTGCTAAGTATATGCAAAGAACAAATTTAACAATCGTTCCTTCAGAATGGAATGAGCAATATGGTAGGGTAATTCAAGAGTCTGCTGCCTGTGGTTCAATTGTTTTAGGTTCAAATATAGGAGCAATTCCAGAAATAATTAAAGATAAAGAATTCATTTTTGAGCCAAAAAATACTACAGAGCTAGTAAAAAAAATTGAGAATATTTTTAATAACTATAGAGAATACAAAGATAAATTCAAAAAAATAGAAAAAGAAATTTTAGAGCATAGAACGGCAAAGAAACAAGCTGAGTTAATTCATACGTTTCTCTAAAATTAATTTATTGTATTGTTTATAAACTTTTTCTGAATAATTTTCCCATGAAAAATATTTAATAGCTTTTTCGTTAGATTTTTTGCTAAATTTTTCTAATTCATCTTTGTTATCGTAAAAGAATTTAATTTTTTCTTTTAAAAAACCAATATCTCTTATTGGGCCAATGAAGCCATTTTCTCCATCATCTACTAATTCTTCACCACCAGAATTAGTTGTACATATAATCGGTAAGCCACAAGCCATTGCTTGGGGTTGTACCATGGCCAAACCTTCCTCTAAAGAACTAGTGACAAAAATGTGTGAACGATTGTAATAATCAATAAGTCTTATTTGTTTTACATGTTTTTCAAAAGTAATATTTGGATTTGAAAAATATGGTTTTAATATCTCATTTAACTCACTTTCAATATTTCCAACCAAAATTAGTTTACAATTTTTCAAATCTAATTCTTCAAAAGCTTTTAATAAATAGATTGAACCTTTTCTTATTGAAATTTGACCAGTAGAAATAATAGTAAATTCATTTGGTTTTAAATCTAACTTATAGAATTGCTTTAAATTGGTCCCGTAGGGAATTGTAATTATTTTTTGACAATTAATACCGTTATCTATGAATGTTTGTTTTGCAAAATTGCTTGGCACTGAAATATAATCAGCTAATTCATATTCTCTTATTTCTTTTTGTATAATTCTTTCATCTATAGGTTTTTTTTTAAGTCCTAATATTTTAGCCTCTTCTATTAAAATTTTATTTTGAAAGACAATATGTGATGACCCTCTCTCTAGAATTTTGATAATTTTCTTTGTCTTTGCTTTGACGAATGATTTTTCAGCTACACCTGACCAACTAACTAATATATCTGTTCTATCGTAGTCTATTTTTTTTGAGGAAATATATTCAAACAATAAATTAATATAGTAGTATAATTTTGACAATAATATATTTAGTTTTAGTTTTAAAAGTATTCTTTCTAAAATTTCTTTAATAAATATAGATTTTATAATTTTTTTATTTATATCATCTCTAATAACTAAATATTTTGGATAACTTGTTATTAGCGTCTTTAAAACATTTTTATTTTGTAAGCCTTTTGCTAGGTTGAAAGCATGAAATTTTCCAGGTACAATTATAGCTACTTTAAAAGTCTTATTCATCTAAGTTGATTATTTTATTAAAATTTCCAAGTAAATTTTTTTTATGAGTTATAAATAAAACAGTAAGTTCAGAATATAATTCTTTCAAACTATAAATAATTTTCTTTTCAGTCTCATGATCAAGTGAACTTGTGGCTTCATCTAAAACTAAGATATTTTTTTCTTGATAAAATGCTCTAGCTAAGGCAATTCTTTGTCTTTGCCCCCCAGAAATATTTGCTCCCTTTTCACCAATAATTGTATCTAATCCTTTTTGAAAATTTGAAATAAATCCACCAAGCTCACTACATTCAATAGCTTTGTTAAGTTTATTTTCGTCAATATATTTATTTTTTGAGATAGAAAATAAAATATTATCTTTAATTGTTTCATTTAAAATAAAATAATTTTGCGGAACATGAGAAAAGTTTTTTCTTAACTCAAATTTATCTGTATCAAAGTCAATATTCACATCATTAAACAAAATATTACCATTAGATGGTTTTAATAAACCCATAATTATATCTACCAGAGTACTTTTACCAGAACCTGATTGTCCAATTATAGCAATTTTGTCTCCTTTATTTATAGAAAGATTAATATTTGATAAAACTAGCTTGTCATTTTGTTGGTATTTAAAATTTATATTTTCTAATTTTAAAGATTTAAATTCATCTTTTCTTTTATTATTTAAGTCTGGATTTATTTCTTTATTAGTATTTATCAAATTTATAATTTCATTAATCATACCCATATTCCCTTTAATTGATGTGTAAGCAAGATATATAGATTGGAAAATGGGTAAAAGTTTTTGTGCACCAAATACTACTATACCTACAGATAAGATAATACCTGATGTATTTTCAAAATTATTTTTTGATAAGAAGAAAAAAGTAATTACAGTAATAATAATTATTGAAAGAGCTTCGATTAAAAACCGAGGTAAATAACCAATTAATGAGATTTTTGCCTGTGTTTTTCTATAGTTATAATCTAAATCAAAAAAAAACTTTGAGTAAGACTTCATACTGTTTTCTAAAATTATATTTTTATAATTATTCAAACAATCTTGTAAATTTTTTACCCTTAAATTTGAGAGATAATTTGTGTATTCAGAGTATTTTGAAAGTTTAGTCTTTGTGAGAAAAATTAATGCTAAATATATTACTCCGACAAATATTATTAATGATAAAATTATATTAATATCAGAAAAAATAATTAAAGAGCAGATTATAGCAACAGATAGGATAATAGACGAAAAAAAATTAAAAAAATGGAACATAATATTAGAGAAAATTTCAAGTTTTTCTGTAGTACTTGCCACTATTTTGTTTGACTTAAATGAAGCAATATCTTCATAATTATTAAATATATATGAATTAAACAAACTACTAGATAAATCTGATGTAATTAGTTTTGATACATTTATATTATAATACAAGAGAATTATTCTACAGAAAGTAGAAAGCAAAATAAGAATTATAAATAGAAAAATAATTATTACTCTAAATTCATTTAAATTAAGACTCATTTGGTTATATATTTGTTCAATTATTTTTAATTCAAAAAGAATATCAGGAAATATAAATATAGTTATTACTGGCATTATGGAACCAATTGTTAAAATTTCAAAGAAAGATGATATAATTGTAAAAAAAATTAAATAAGGAAAATTCTTTTTTGTATTTTTTGATAATGAATTTTTTATTTTAATTAATTTTCTGATGTCGAGATTCATTTATTATAGTATTTAAAGGTAGAAAGAGCTATATCTTTTAGGTTTTTTTTCGGTCTCCATTGTAAAATTTTTTTTGCTTTATTATTGTTAGTATATATTTTATCTAAATCCCCATATCGTCTTGGATAATATTTAAATTTTATTTTGAAGTTACAAAATTTTTTAAATGAATTTATAACTGCTTTAACTGTAATTGACTTTCCACATCCAACATTAAATACTTCTTGAATATTTTTATATTTAAATAAACGCTGTAACGATTTTAGATGTGTATCAACTAGATCATCTATATGAATATAATCTCTTGCACCTGTTCCGTCTTTTGTTTTGTAATCATTTCCATAAACTTTTAAATATTTTCTTCTCTTTTTTATTATATCTCCAATGTAAGGATATAAATTGTTTGGAGTTCCTTTGGGGTTTTCTCCTAGAAGACCATTCTGATGACAGCCTGCAGGATTAAAATATCTTAAAATTATGTAATTTAATCTCAGGCTTTTGCTTTTTAAAAATATTATGTCTTCAATTGTTTTTTTTGTAAATCCGTAAATACTATTTATTTGTAATTGATCGTCCTCTTTTATAGCTGAAGAAATCTTAGGTGCATAAACGGAAGCACTTGAACTAAAAATTAATTTTTGAATTTTAGATTTTTGCATTGTTTCAATTAGATTCACAAATCCGAGTATATTATTATTGTAATATTTTTTAACATTAAAATATGACTCTGATACAGACTTCAAGCCTGCCATGTGTATAACAATGTCAATATTTTTTTTTTTAAAATAATTTAAAAGTTTTTTTTTATTTTTGAGATCAATTTTTTTAAATCCTTTAATATTGGGATTAGTTTTTTTTAAGATTTTATATGTTGATCTTTTTGAATTGTTTAAGTTATCAATAATAAATATGGAAAATTTCTTATCAATAAGCTTGCTAACTAAATGAGATCCAATATACCCCAAACCACCTGTTACAAGAATGTTCATTATAATTTGTTGTTTATAACCAAAGTATTCTCTCCAAAATTATGTATTTCATAATCTGATAAATTTTTTTCCAGAGCTTTATGAAATGTTGCTGATATATTTTCATTAGGCAGCATCCAATCATGTAGTTCGATTATAATAAATTTAAAGTACTTTATCCACTCTGTATTATATTCAAAAAATTTTTTTTCGTGGCCTTCTATATCTATTTTGATAATAAATGGTTCATATTTTTCAAGTTGATAATTGGACATAATATCTTTCATAGTTATCGTTTTGGGTAAACCTTTTTGAACATTTTCTAAATCTTTAAGCTTTATATACGATGATCTTCCATCTTTATTTTTTCTTTCTAAAGAATACATAAATTTTTCACTACTAATCGCGCCTTTAATTATCTTAATTTTCTTTTGATCCAGATTATTTTTTTTACAAATATCAAAATTTATTTGATCAGGTTCAATTCCAATAATATTTGTTTTAGGGTACGCTTTATAGAAATAGTTTGCACTTGCACAAATATTAGCTCCACAATCTACTATTAATGGTATTTTATCTTGTTTTAAAATTTTACCATAAATGAAATTAACATGATTATTAATTTTTTTATTAAATTTATACTCCTCTTTTATAAAAATTTGTCTAAATGTATTTAAATCATTATTATTATTTACGTATTGATTAAAAAATTTAAAATTTTTTTTATCAAAAATTATAATTTTTTTTGATTTTATGAATGATATTAAAAAATATTGGCTAAAAAAAAATTGATAAATAAAATAAAAAACAGATCTTATAAAAATTTTAAACATTATTTAAATTTCTTTTGATTTTTAAATAGAAAGTTGCAGGATCTTTAGTTAATAATTTAAATCCATATTTTACTCTAGCAAATAAACCTTGTCTATCACCTCTGAAATGTTTTAAAAAAACCTCATTATCATAAATCTTATTTTGTATTATTTTTTGTTTCTTAAAATTTTTTGATTTTAAATTATTAGGTTTAAGATATTTTGAATTTTTAGACTTAACTGTCCATGTAGCCTCTGGGCCAAAACCTATATTGCTAATTAAATTTACAGGAGGAATAATTGATAGTTGATTATTGTACCATGCACAAGCGGTCCATGCATAATCCCAGGTATTTATTTTATTTTCATAAGTTAGATCAAATATTTTTTCCCAATATTTATTTTGGGAAGAATTATTTCTATTTTTCCATTTTTTTGATCCTTTATATTTTTTCCAAAATTTTATACTTGGGTCAAAGTTTTTCCAAGACTTTCTCCAAGTTGCCCATCCCCAAGCATGATTGTATTGAGAAAAATATACTTCATTATTTTTTGATTTTACAAATCTGCTTCCACATATTGAATTTATATTTTTATTTCTATACATTTTCAGCATTTTTTGGCAAAATTTAAAAAAATCAATTGAAGGCAAGCAATCATCCTCGAGAATTATTCCTTCCTTTTCAAACTTAAAAAAAATATTTAATGACTTTGGTATAGATTCACGCACTGGTAGATGCGTCTGATGAAATATTTTTACTACTTTGCAATTCCAATCTATTAAATTAATTAAATCCCTTACTTTGTTGACCATTATTAAGTCTTTTTCATAACTCATTTCTTGTGGAGCATTACTAGCAAAATATAATTTTTTAGGTTTAATTTTTTTTATTACATCAAATACTCTCCTAGCAGTATTTATTCTTTTGTAAGTTAAAAATAAAATTGGTGTATCAATTGACATTTAATGATAGTTAATTTTTATGTATTATATTTTAAGTTTTTTTACTAGCGTTACAAAGTTATTTATTTATTTTGTCAAAAAAATTCAATATTTGTTTATTTTTTTTAAGTTTTGCTTACATAGCATGTTTAGCAAAAAATTATCAGAAAAAAAATATTTATATTATGGAAATTTTTTTTTAAATTTAAACTTTTTTCAATTTTCAAAAAAAATTTTAAAAAAAATACCAAAAAAATCAAAAGAATATAAATATGCTCAATTTTTTTTAGGTAGCTACATTTTTAATAATAGAAAAGAAGATCCACAAATTTATTTTAATAATTTTTTTGTTTCAAAATCAAAAGTAAAAAAAAAATTATTTTACCCTCCAAAAATTTTAATTGTAAAAATAGATAATTCTTCTTTTAATTTAGATAATGAAATTGATGATTACATATATAAAAGAAAGTTAAATTCTTATTCTGACCTAAAACAAAAAGAAATTTATAGATACTATCAATCTGAACATAATTTACACAAAATAAAAAAATTTAAATTATTAGCAAATTTATTAGAAAAAAAAATAAATCAAAGAAATACTCAGTTAATTAATTTAAAGACTAATTACAAATTTAAAATTAATAAGATGTGGTTTGTAAAATCGAAACAAGGCATAGACCTTTTGGCTCACAATCACCCAGAAGGTATTATTTCTGGAATTTATTACTATAAAGTTCCAAAAAAAAAATCTCCTGGTTTATTAAAGATTAAAAATCCAAGAGAAAACATCAAAGTAATTAGCCAAATAAAAAACTACTTAAAAAAAGATAAAGAAATAATTATTAAACCTGCTGAAAATTCATTAATAATATTTAATTCTTATCTATTGCACTCTGTTATTAATCAGTCATCTAATGAAAGTAGAATTTCAATACCTTTTGATGCAAATATAAGTAAAAACTAAATTTTAGACAAAAAATTTGCAATTTGATTTTCAAAGGTGTCTGTTTTTTTGAAACCATGCTTTAACATTATTTTATTACAATATCTAAATCGTTTCTTTTTTATTTCTGTAGGTTTTTTTTTAAAAATTATCGGAATTTTTTTTTTTAAAATAGAAATTTTTATGAATTTTTAAAGCTAGCTCTTTTATAGATATTGTCTCTGATGAGCACAAATTAATAATTTTTTGTTGCAAATTTTTTTTTATTAAAATTATTATAAATTTAGTAATGTCATTAAGAGATATAAAATCTCTCAATGGTGAACCATCAGAGTTTATTATTATTTTTTTATTTTTCTTTGCAGATTTGCATAAATCATTTAATACAGGCCACCAACAATTTAGTCCACTTATTTTTGGCATTCCAAATGAATTCGATAATCTTAAAATATTATAATTAAGATTTTTTTGGTAAGCTTGTAGTAAATCTTCACACATACTATGTGTTAATGAATAAATATTTTGAATATTTTTTGGGTATTTTTCTGTAATTAAATTTTTTTTAAAACTTCTTCCATATACTTGCATAGTAGAAAAATAAATTAATTTTATTTTTAATTTATTGCAGATCTTAACAACATTACATGTTCCAATAATATTA
>MDSZ01057933.1_pt1 | contig 24697 bp, 22 predicted proteins | sample 811201 | NCBI WGS metagenome assembly MDSZ01 (sample SAMN05326647, study PRJNA326480) | marine metagenome | isolation source: seawater | place: Indian Ocean: North | collected 2010
GACATTTTTTTTATTTCTGTAATTTCATTCATCATGTCTTTAATTGTTGCTGCTGTAAGAGGGATCTATTTTTTACCTGTTTCAAACCCAGCTGAGATTAGAGATGCAAAAGTTCAGCTACCCATCTTAGGAGTTGCGCCACTTGTTGAGTCTACTGATGATGTGAAGCTTCATAACTCTATTGAATCATTAGTTGTTAATATTCAAAGCATTGAAACAGAGAACAAGTTGGCTAAAACAATCTTGCTAACAAGTCCAACAGCTTCAAATGGAAAATCCTTTCTTTCAAGAGAAGTTGCCAAAAATTTTTCCGCTATTGGAAAAAAAGTATTACTTATTGACAATGACTGGAAGAGAGGAGATCAGCATAATGAGTTTAATTTGGAGAAAATAACTCTTGATCAGTATAAAAGCATTACTCTTGAAACCATTGAATCCTTAAAAGTGGAAAAGAATCTATATGTTTTGCCAAGAATTACAAGACTAACAAACTCTTTTCAATTTATTTACTCTGCAGAGTTTGAACAAAAATTTAAAATGTTCAAGGAAATATTTGATGTAATTATTATTGATACAGCCCCTGCACTTTCTGTTTCAGATACATCTGTTCTAATGTCATATTCAGACATTAATCTTGCTGTTGTAAGACATGGAATCACAAAAATAAATGAATTAAAGCAGCTTATATCTGTGATTAACCAAATAGGTATTGAATTTGATGGTATCGTTTATAATTCATATGAAAAACCCTCAAGCTATTATGGCTATTATGGGCTATATGGAAGCTATGAATATCAATACTATGCAAAGAAATATTTATATGAATCTTATGATTATAATGAAGAAAAAAGCTAATAGAAATTATCTACTAATATTCTCTGTATTGTTTTTTACAGGATGCAGTCTATCTCCTGGAATGCATATGGATACTAGCAAGTCAAATAATCAAGAATATGTATACATAGAGAGCATAGATAAAAAAGTCGAAGTAAAAAATATTTCTCTTGAAAAAAAGGATATAAGCCAATCACTATATCGTATTGGAAATGGTGATCAAATAGCAATCACAGTTTGGGGATTGCCAGAAGTTTTTCCGATTTCAAACATTAATCCCGATCAAAACCTTAGAAGAGTAGATTCAAATGGAAATATTTATTTTCCATATGTTGGGTTAATCAATGCGTCAGGTAAAACACAAAATGCTTTACGAGATGCAATTACAACAGGGCTTGCAAATTTCTTTACAGAGCCACAAGTGGATGTTTCAATTGCAAGGTTCAACTCACAAAAAATCTATCTGCTTGGTGAAGTTACAAGACCTAAAAAATTAAATATTACAGATATTCCGATCTCGTTAGCTGATGCTCTTGGCGAGGTAAATGGATTAAATACAAGCACAGCTTCTGGGGGGCAAGTTTTTATAATCAGACAAGAAGGAATTAATGGCAAACCAATAATTTACAGAGCAAATTTAGACTCACCTTCTGGATTTCTAGATGCGGGCAGTTTCTATATGCAAAATAATGACATTGTTTATGTAAATGCAAAAAATACTACAAGATGGAATAGAGTAATTTCCCAGTTTTTTCCATTTTCTACATTTCTTAACAGCGTAGATAACCTTGTCAGTGATTAATGTCTAAAAAATCAATTAATATAGTTTGTTACGCAAATTATTGTCGTAGCCCTGCAGCAGAGCAAATACTCAGAAATATCCATCAAGACAAATTTGAATTTCAATCTTCGGGCTTAAATCCACTTATCAAAAGCAATATGGATCCCCGATCTGTAAGGTTTCTTGAACAAAACAAAATTCGCAATACACTTCATATTCCTAAAAAAATTAACTTGGAAAGTGTTATGAAAAACGATTTAATTTTAGCTTTAGATATTGAAATTTTATTGGCTTTAAACAAAAGTTTTCCTCTACAAAAGAAAAAAATTAAACTTATTACTTATCAAAATCCAAAAATAAAAATCCAAGATCCATATCATTTATCTGATGAAGAATACTACAAGGTAATGGAAAAGCTTCTATCAGTTTGTAAAGACCTAAAACTATGATCTAAACAATTTCATCCCAGGTTATTTCTATATTGTTTTTGCCCTCATGAACATTAAACTCAATTAGTTTGGTGCTTAATTTTTTACCCATCTCTGGATACCAAAATGCATTCAAGATTTTAAAATCTAAATTAGAGGTGCTGCTAATTGTATAAATTGCCTTTTTAGCTTTTAATTTAATAAGGCCATCTTTAGTGAAGCAATCTATATCAGGATGCAAATAAATTCGTGAAATGGCTGTTTTATATCTTCCATAGATTTTATCTTCTAGGATTATTTTTGATTTATGAATAACAATATTTCTTTGATGTATATTTCCTCCAAACAATGTTTTGTAGCCATCATGAGATGCACTTAGATATATTTTTTCATTTTTTTTCTCAACCAGTCTATTTATTATTTTTGCCCTATCTGCAACTCGAAAACTGTGCCAAACTTTAGTTGAATTTTTGTTATTTAATTCAAGTGTATTATGTGCCTTAGTGCTTCTTTGAAATGCTCTCAAGTTTGAATTTAAATAGGATGAAGTTCCAGAATTTACAAAAACTCTCTCACCAAGGTTAGAAAATTCAAATGAAAGAGTATCAGCATGTGCATGACCAGGGATATATGAAGCCCCTACATCAGCAGCATCAAATATAAATTTATAATGTTCTTTCTTCACTGAAACATATCCTGAATCTTTATAGTTTATTACGTAATCATTACTCTCATTTACCTTGAGATCTAATTTTTTTGCATAATCTAAAATTTTTTGTTTCTCAGGAGCTAGCCCAAAATATGAATCATTAAAAAATGATAATTCATCATCCATATGCAGCATTGATAGATAGAAATTCATCATTTTAAATATTTTATTTTCAAGCTGATGGAGTTGTAGTGTTAGGATTTTTTTATCATATGCCTTTATAAGGTTATAAATATCTAAAAGATCAACAAGCATCAATGCATGATACATTGGGGATAATTCAAAGTTACCACCATCTGCATTTATTTGCTCATCTATTTGAGTGCCTAGATGACCAATAGAGTAATTAATCCAATTTCTATCTTTAAATATAATGCCAGCAAAAAGAATAGCTTTTAGATTTGAGAAAAAGTGATTTCCAAGTAAGTGTTTTTCTTGATTTAGAAATAAGTGTTTTGATTGAAGATATAAGCTCTGATAAATTTTATCATCAAACTTTTCGCCTCCAAGAATGCTTTTAAAGACATTCACTAATCTAATTGACACTGGATAAGGCTCCCACCCAACACCATCAGGGTAAGGATTATCCTCTACCCATTCTGATAAAATTTTCTTTAAAAAAATTAGATCCTGAGCATTATTGTCTGCGCAAAAATCATTAAAGTAATGGAGGTTATATAACCATAACTTTTCATGATTATCTGAATTCCAATCAGTTGGAAACTCTAAAACCTTATAAACATTCAGAAATTTTACTGATCGAGTATTATCTATGCTTCTTTTGTAGAGAGAGAAATTTACCCAGCCAGGTACAGTAATTGGTTTTTTAAATGTGATAGAAGATACCTTATTTGTAACTTTAAAAAAACGTTTAACTAAATAATATATTTGAGAAATTTTTAAATATGAAACTGTTTTAAGAAAAATAATAAAATTAGTCATTTTTGACTAAATCTGGGCTTTTTTGCACTAAATTTACTGTTACTCTGGCCACTTCAAAAATTTCACTTGAGGGTATTGTTGCATGCGTCCCTTCTTTTATAGATTCAATAAAGCTAGCACAGCACTCCTTCTGCCCTTTATCTTGAGATAGAAGGTTCATGCTTTTGAATCCTTTCCATCCATAGCCTTTTAGGCTTTTGAAATTATTCAACTGCAAGACTGCATCATCACAAAAGATTTCTATTCTTTCTTTAGGAAATGCTTTGCCTCCATTTGCGAGGTAGTTAATAGTTCCTAATGAGCCATCCCTAAATTGTAAAGTTATTATGCTCTTATCACTTGTAACATCATCATAATTTGAATCTCCAATTTGATTTATCTGATAATTTACAATCTCTGAGTTTGCTAAAAATCTCATTAAATCAACATAGTGACAAGCCTCACCAATGATCCTCCCTCCACCAATAGTTGGGTTTTGTGTCCAATGATCAGCAGGAATTTTTCCTGCATTCATTGTCATGACAAACACTTTTGGCATTAATTTATTTTTTAAAAGTTCTTTGGTTTTTTTTACTAGAGGAGAAAATCTTCTATTGTAACCAACCATAAGATGTGAATTGGATTCATTATATTGTTCTTCAATCTCATCTATCTCAGCAAGATTTAATGCAAGTGGTTTTTCCACGAAAACATGTTTGTTTGCTTTTAATGCTGCAATAATTTGTTTTGCGTGAAGATTGTGTTGTGTTGCTATTACAACTATATCTGTATCATCTTTCAGAGCATCATTGAAATCTGTAGATGTCTTGAAAAAACCTGCTTTTTTGCCGTAGATAGTTCCATTTAAACCTTCACTAGTTACTATTGTATTTAAAATAGATTTAGTTTTTTTAAAATTTGGTATTAATGTTCTTGAAGCATAATTGCCAGCTCCAATGAAGGAAATATTTAATTCGTCTTTTGGTGGGGTAGAGCCTCTTAAATCAATTTTATTTTCAATTTTATTTTCTGAGAGATCTTTATAGTTTAATAATATGCCAATAGAGTTTTTATCATTTATTTTTTTATAAGCATTATCTGCATCATCAAATTTAAATGTAGATGTTATAAGGCTGTTAATCTGAATTAAACCTTTTGACATTAAATCAAGAACAGCTTCAAAATTTCTTTGTGCTGTCCATCTTACATATTGCAGTGGATAGTCGTTTCCATCTCTTTCATAATTTTCATCATATCTGCCAGGACCATAAGAACATGAAACTTGAAAAGTAAGCTCCTTCTCATAAAAAAGAGATCTTTTTAGTTCCAGACCAATAACACCAACTAAAACAATCTTTCCTTTCTTTCTGCATATTAATGCAGAATTATCAATAATTTCATTTGAAGGGCTGCTTGCTGTTATTAGAACTGAATCAACCCCCCTTCCTCTAGAAAAAGCATTAGTGAAACTTTCGAGATTGCTTTCTTTTGATAAATCTAAAACATCAGCACCAAAGTTTTTTGCTAATTTACATCTATTTGTATCAAAATCTAATCCCAAAACTCTACATCCATTAGCAACTAAAATTTGAACAGATAACAAGCCTATTAACCCTAAACCATAAACAACAACACAATCGCCAATTTTTGGATTTATTAGCCTTATTCCTTGCATTGCAATTGCTGAAGGCACTACAAATGATGCTGATTCATCACTTACATCTTCCGGTATTCTAACAACAAGATTTTTTGGAACTCTTACAAATTCAGCATGATATCCATTTGAAACCACCCTATCCCCCTTCTTAAACATATCTGTTTTAGAATCTTGAACTATCCCAACATTACAATACCCAAGTGGAAGCGGCTGAGATAACTTAGATGTCACTGCCTCATAGGTAGAAATTACTCCATCGTTTCTTACCTTATCAATTACATCTTTAACTTTATCTGGTTGGGATAAAGCTTTTTGAACTAAATTTGCTTTTCCAAATTCAACAAGCATTCTTTCTGTACCTAGAGATATTAAAGATTTAGTTGTTTGAATAATGACATGCTCATCAATCACCGCTGGACAAGGAACTTCCTCTAAATAGGTATTTCCATTTTTTAAGTCCTGTAAGATTTGTTTCATTAAGCTATTTTAACCTTTCGACAAACATAATATTTGTTTATTAATTAAAAAAAGTATTTTTATATCGTTCAAAGATGAGGGCGTTATTATTTTGGATTTCTTGTTTAAGCAGATTTTTTTCGAGAGCATTTCCAATTGCATCTATAAATTCATTATGATCATATGGATTTGCAAATGTTATCTGAGAATTATCAAATTCATTTAGGGACGCAGAGAAAGATGAGACAATCTTACACCCATGCTGTATAGCTTCTACAATTGGATAACCAAATCCTTCGTATATGCTTGGAAATATAAATAGATCACAATTTTTATACAAATAAGTTAATTCTTCATTGTTAACAAACCCTGTAATAATAATGTGTTCTTCTAAGTTAAGTTTATGAATCATTGCCATTATTTGAGAGCTCATGACAGTATCAACTTTGCCAGCTAAAACCAATTTTCCACTGTAAGATTTCCTTTTTCTTAATTCATCAAAAACTCTTATTAAAAAAAATAAATTCTTCTGTTTTCTCATGACTCCAACATAAAGAAGGAATGGGAAATTTTCTTCAAAAGGTGATTTTTCATCAAAATTAGTTTTATTTTCAATTGGGTTTCTTATAAGGACTATATCTTTTGAATCAGAGAATTTTGTAAAATAGTTTCCAAGTTGTGTGACTGTGTATTTAGAGATTCCAATAACTTTATCAGCATAATTAAAAGTTGTTATCAGATCATGCTTTCTAAATAAGTATTTAAAACCTTTGGCGTCTCTTCTCCTGTCCAAAACAAATGTATCATGTATGGTTACCACTTTCCTTTTTGCTTTTATAAATGGCATTGCACCCGTATTGAATGGATGCCAAATAACATATTTTTCTTTAATATTCGCAAGTATTTGTAGACTCACAAGAAATGAGGAGAAGAATCTTATAACTGGATTAGAGACATCGAAGGGCACCTTAACAGTTCTAAATTCATTGGGATAGATCTTTTGACAAAAATCTATATTGTTTTTACACCCTAATAAAATTATATTATCTTCACCAATCTTCTTGGCTAGACCTTCAATTAAATTTGAAAAAAATGTTTCTGCACCTCCAGTCCCTTCCTTCAAAATTCTTATATCTATTAGTAATTTCATAAATTAAGTTCAATTAAGTTTAAATAATATTTTTTCATGATGATGATTCCTTTGTATTTAAAGCCATAACGTAAACAAAAGCGATATGAGGATGTAAAATAATATCTTGCGGGAATGTCATTGCCAGCAAAAAGAAGACAGTTAAAATGTTGTGTTTATTAATATCATTTAGCTTTGTAGGAAAAATTAGAAGAAGGAATGGAATTAATGCATATAAACCATATCTAACAACTATCTTAAGATAAGAATTGTGATAACTCTCGTAAATTTCCGAGATTCTAATCTCAGTATAGACTGTATTTCCTATTCCAAACGGATGTAAGAAAATATTTGAAATTATATTGCCAAAAATTAGAGCTCTATCTGAAGTTTTTGACAATCTATATAATAGATTTTCACTTATCTGAAAATCTATAAAACCAAGAAAATATATACTTGCAATGGTCAGAATAATTAAAAGAATAAGTTTTCTATTTTGAAAAAAATTAAAAATAATCATAAAGACTATTGCTGCATAAGCCAATCTAGAACCTGTTAATAAACCTGCTGCTAGTATTATTGAAGCTGGTAGATAGCGATGCCTTGAAAAAAAGAAGAATAACGCCACCATTAAAAAAGCAGTATATACATTAGGCCATCCCAACTGCACTTCAGCATTCCACATCCTACCTGTTGAAGTGTTTAAATAGTTGAACCAGTTTGAATTAAAAAAAGGCGAGACATCAGCATTGATGAAAAAATAAAAGATTGTTGTAATTGCTCTTAACAGCATAAATACAGAAAACCCATATAAAAAATACTCCGCAAAAGTTCTGCTAGGCTTCAATGTAAAAATTGCAAATGTGAAGACTGTATAAAAAATACTTTGGTAATTAATACTAAATCCCGCAATACTTCCAAAAATATTGCCAGATATTACAAAGACTAATAGCATTAAAAATGCAGCTATTCTTCTGGTATCAAAATTTCCTTCAACAAGAAAGTAAATCGATATGACAAAAAATGGCACTATATAGAAGGGTTCTGCATCATAAAAAAATGGAAAAGCTGTTAAAGAGCCAAGAATAAAGGCGATAGGGTTGCCTGTATTGTTGTTTAAATAATTAATCTTATCCATTTATGTTAATTTTTATATCTGGTTTGATGCTAATTTTTTTGTATTTAAAAACAACATAAATCCAATCGTTATTATACAATAGCCCCATAGATAAATGCTGTGAACAATAGATCGAAAAAAAGAATTATATTTGTTGATACTTGGGTAAGAGGCTTAAAATTTATTAATCCAGTAGCAAAGTTTTTTTCAAACCATAAAATTTTTTTCCTTCATTACTCATCTTTATATGGAGATGGGGTTGAATCCAGTCTAAAAAATCAATTATGTGATGAATTTAACGGTGAAATAATTGATCTTAAAGATATTGGATCAATTGATGAATTTCTCAAACAACAAAGGCCAGATTTTCTTATTTTTATTTCTGTTCATGGTGTTCTGCAAAGAGTTGTAAATCATTTTTCACAGTCTAATGGAATAAAAAATTTATTTTTTCCTCATGGTGCAAGATTTGAGGAAGCTCTACCTTTGAGAACAAAATATAGTTTGAAGAAATATTTTTCAAGAGTAGCTTTTTATTTAAGAGTATTCATAATTTTTGGAAAACAAATACAAACTAAACATATATTCAAGTACCTCCTTTTTGCCTGTGAATTTATATTATTTAAAAATCAATTTAACTTAAAACCTCAAATTGAATTCGGCAAAAGATTTGATTTCTTATTTCTTAATCACAAAGAAGATATATCGTATTTCAATAATTTTTTTGGGGAAAAAATTGAGTCAAAAATAATTGGGAATGTTTCAGTGATAGAGGACTGTCTAAAGGCTCAAGATCTACCTAAAATATCAAACTCTTTAATATTTTACTCTCAACCTGATATGAAAAATGAAATACATGAAACCTCATTAGTATCAGATATATGTGATTTAGTAAGAAAATATAATTTAGAACTTTTAATAAGACCGCATCCTGGTGAGAATATCGAAAATTGTTTAACCTTATACAAAAATATTTTTCCTATTAATTTCAAACTGGATAAGACTCCCAATATGGCTTACTCGCTTTCAAATGCAAGTATAATTGTAGGCTTTAATTCAGCCTCACTTTTGGCAGCTAACTATCTTTGTATTCCTGCATTGGTTTATAGTTCTTCATATTTTGTTTCCAGCCCTTATTTCAATGGGAAATTTTACTTTCAAAGCAAAAGTGATATTGAACTATTTCTTGATAATAGAACTAATTTAGTAAAAAATAATCTGGTGCACCCTGGAGAAATGATACTTGCATACATCGAAAAATAAGCGATTCACTTACTTTGCAATATTTGAAGCACTCAGTAAATTTTCATTGTTTTTTTTCATACCAATTACAGTCTTTCATAATTTTGATTTTGAAATTTTTAGTTATCTATATAACTTTATACAAGTTGGCTTGCCCGCTCTATCTCTTGGGATGGTTGTACTGATTTACTTAGATACCAAATTCAAGGAAAAGATTGTTTTAATAAACTTGGCTTTGGGTTTTCTGTTTACTGTTATATGTTCATTTATATTTTTCCAGTACTTTTACTACATATTGCTAATTTTTCTTTTTTTTACCTTTTATATATACGGACAATTTTATACAGCTAATTTTGAGCCTAAAGAATTATTTTTTTTCCAATATTTTCCAAAAAGTCTTTTTATTTTGCTCTTTTTTGCCCTCCCTTTTTTTTCAGATATCTCTTTAGTATCTATCATCTGTTTGCTTGGAATCTACTCTATTTTTTTACACATTTTATTTTGGAGGAAAAATTTTTCAGCTTTAAAAAACAATATTGTCACAGAAGGATTCTTTTCGAAAAATTTAAACAAATATATACCTATTTTAATATCGACATTAATTGGCCTTGGCTACCTAGTGATGCCAAAACTATCTGCATCAAATGATGAAATATTTGAAGTAATTACCTACTTACAAATTTATCAAGCAGTATTTATTTTCTTAGGTATTGTTTTGGTGAAAGCAAATACTAAACAAATATATAACTCAGAAGACCTAATATCTATTCTTCTCTATAAGAACTATATTAAATTTTATTTATTTTTATTCTTTGTTATTACTTTGATAAAAATATTATTCTTTTATGTCTTCTTTTTTGATTTGTTAGCAAATTATTATCAAATATTTCTAATGTATATGTCGCTTGTCTTCTTTTACTTTCTTTATATAGTGTCTTATGACTATTGCATAGCCAAAGGATATGGCACAAGAGCAGTTTCTTTATTTATCATGACATTATTAATTTCTTATGTTCTTTTTGAAGCATTTGATCATAAGATAGAGTTTGCATTAATATCGGTTGCATTAAATATAGTTTATTTCATTGGTATTTTTTTAATTGCATCAGGATTTAAATTAAAAAGGCTTATCACGCATTTCGCGACATTCACTTTTTTTATTGGATTTTTTTTAATATTGGGTGATTTGATAAAATAAGATTTTTACTAAGTCTCATATCCTGCCATTTTTGAATACACTTTAATGAGTTGAATTTGCTCTTCAAGCGAACATAAATTTGAATAATCTCCATTAATGAATGATTCAAACATCTTAAAAACTCCTGGTTTATAATTTTCATCTAATTGATAATCAATCTCATTGATATCATTAATTTCAATACTTCCCTTTTTTTGGCATGATAATTTCTCCATTGGACATAAAATATATTTATTATTTTTAGTCAGGAACTCTACTGACCATCTTCCTGGAGAATCCCAAAAACCCCTATAAGATAAAATTACATTTTTTTCTGTGAGACCACTACCAGCAAACCTTGAACCGCTTGGATGCCAGTCAAGAAATCCACTTTTCGTGCAAGTTAGATCAGTTGGTATCCCAGAAATATTAAATACAAGGTCGGCAACATGTGAGGTGTTTGAAATAAACCAAAATTTTAAAACTTCATCATCATAATCATCTAATTCCATCAAATGTGTCCATTCGCTAATCTCAAAATTTACTGCAACAAGCTTTTCCTTTGTAAGTATTTTTCGCAAATATTCTACAGAAGAAAAATACCGACGATTATATGCAATCAATACTTCAGATGAATATTTTAATGAAAGGCTTTTAAGCTCTTCTAAATCATTAATTTTTAGTGCTCCTGGCTTCTCAACAAGAATTTTTTTAAACCCCTTTTTTATAAGGAATTTGGTACAAGAAAATAATTTTTCAACAGGTATGCATACTATAGCTATATCTTCATCACTTATTTCACTATCAAATGATAGATATCCACCTTCTAAACATTCGATGTTATATTCATTTTTAATTGATTGTGCACTATTTGATGTCTGGGATATTGCTACTACATCTAGATTAAGATCCTTTATGACATTTAAATATTCTTTTGCCATATATCCGGCACCAAACATGTATATCTTCATCTCTATCTAAGTAATTGGCAGGGATTTTAAATCCTTCTTCACAAGTTCATTATAAGTAGAAAGCATTTCTTTTAAAAAGCTTTTATGGTGCTTAGATGATTCGTCATATTTAGGCAGATCACAGGTACCATCTATCGCCAACTTTTCTAATACCTTGTGTGTAAGATCACTTTGATATGGAATCTGGTATTTGCTTTGGTTTATCAATTCAGTTCCTTTGTAGTGCTTATAGTTACCAGATAGCTCATCAATCTCAAAAACTTCATCACCAAAACAAATATTTATTATTGAATCAGAATTTGAACCTCTTAGTGAAACAAATTTGAGATATGATCCATTTGTATAGTTGCATATAATTGTTCCGGTGAACTCCTTAAAACCAGGTCTTTTGCTGGGTATTATTTCTGAGTCAACATATGATGTATTGATATTCAGCAATTCACTATTTGCTAAATACGAAAGTAGATCAATATAGTGTATAGAATTGCATCCCATACTTACCCACTCCCCGCCAATGTAATGCATTTTAACTGGGGATTTTATTAAGGATATTTGCTTTTTAATTTCTTTAAAAATTGGGTAAGTCCTTAGTGGGCAGTTAACAAATACTGACAACTCATTTATCTCAATTAAGGAACCGGCTTTTTTATATGACTCAAGATCTTGAAATAAAAATTTTTCTAAAATGATATGTTGTGTCTGGAATCTTTTTATTACCTCTTCTAATAAAGAAAGCCTAGGTTTCGAGCTTGTAGCTATAATAGTTAAGAAAAAATCTGTAGCTTTAAGTTCATCAAGGTTTTCATGATAGCTTATATGACTACCTGATACATTTGGTATTTCTGCAGCTCTACTTTTAGCTAATGCTAAAGACTCAACACTTTGATCAACAACGAAAATATTAAGTTTAGTTTGAGATTTAATCAGGCTCTGAAGATGTCTGCTACCAAGCTGTCCTGAGCCAACGACTAAAATATTCAAAATTTATACTCCATAAACTTTTTTATCATTTCAAGACCATGTTTGCCACTTTTTTCTGGGTGGAACTGAAAGCCATAGGTATTTCTTATTTTTACTAGGGCAGGAATTTTTAAATTAGAATAATTCGCCATTGCTAGAATATTTTCATTTGGTACATTACAAGCCATAAAAGAATGTACAAAGTAACAATCAATTTTATCAGTTTCAGCTCCGTAAATTTTATCATTATTGATAAATTCAAGTGATGACCAGCCTACATGTGGTACTTTAATTCTTGAGTTGCTTTTTAATTCGTATTGATCCCTAATGTGCTCTACTGATCCTTTTATGAGATCAAGCCCATCAGAATGTCCAAATTCTAAACTTTTACTAAATAAAAGCTGCATGCCTAGACAAATACCCATGATGGGCATCCCTTCATGTGAAAAATCATTTATAGATTCAATTAAGTTATTATCATGAAGCTGATTCATTGCTACCTTGAAAGCTCCTACACCAGGAATAATTAATTTATCTAAGTTATTAAAATCACTACATTTTTTTACGTCTACATACTCAAAACCTAAATAATTCACGGCTCTGTACACATTTCTAAGATTGCCTGCCCCATAATTTAAGATTCCTACTTTCATATCACTCTCTAATATTAATTGGTTCAAGAATGGGAGAATTTTTCATTTCTGAAATGCTTGTCTTTTTATAATGTATTAAATCAGCTGTAGCTATTGCATCAGCGCCGGCGGACACTGCTTTTACAATATCTTCAACCTGACCCATGCCTCCACTAGCTATGATTGGAACATCTATAGATTGGTCTGCAATTGATAAAAGTTCAAGATCAAACCCTTTATTTGTTCCCTCATAATCGATCGAGGTGAGTAATATCTCGCCCGCTCCAAGCTCAACAGCTTTACTTAGCCAATCGAGTAATTCATATTCTGACTTTTCTCGACCATTGCTTGTATATATCCACCAGCCGCCTTCAGGCTTTTTTTGTGCTTGCACTTCTAGCACAATGGATTGAACACCAAAAACAGATGCTATATCGGATATTAAATTGGGGTTTTCAATTGCCGCAGTATTTATAGCCACCTTATCAGCACCACAACTCATAAGATTTCTGACATCTGATACACTTCTTATCCCCCCACCAACTGTTATTGGAATAAAAACATTTTCAGCAGTCTTTTCAACTATTTCAGAGAGATTATTTCTTCCATATAAGCTTGCAACAGTATCAATATAAAGTATTTCATCTGCACCATCATTGTAATATTGCTTAGCATGTTGCTGGGGATCACCAATTATACGCAATCCTTCAAGGTGAACACTTTTAATTAAGTTGCTGCCTTTAATGTCTAAACGAGCAATTAACCTAGTCTTCTTCATTATGAATCAAAATTAATCTGTTTTTTTAATTGCCACTCTCCATCTACAAAATCCCAAATATGATCACTTCTCCAGCTATCAATAACTTCCCAAAACTCATCCTCTGTAATATTGCAATATTCTAGAAACAGATCGAAGTATTTTGCAGGAAATTCAGAGTCATATTTCCTTACAAGCGCTATACCTTCATCTCTATCTATTTTTCCATCTCTTATTTCATGCGCACTGTCAGATGTTGTTCGACCAATTCCAAACTTAATGAATGCTAAATAAAAGTGAAACCCATCTATTTCGTCGTCAAGGCTTGCATATTTTGAGTAAGTGCCTTCTGATCTTTCTGAATTTGGTGTAAATCCTGTATTTTCACGGGCATAGTAATAACATTCTTGAGGGTCCCAAAATTTATAATATCCAAAGAAATGTATTTCAGTTTTATTTGCTTTGATTTCTTCCGAAGACGGCCCATTAAATGGAGCTAAATCTGCATCTGTTAGTCCGTGTTCTTTCCAGAAAGAAGGAGGCTTCCCTGAAAAATAATGTCCATCATGATCTGTTATTTCTCTAGTTGGGATAAAAGCATTTTTCATATCCCCTCCATATTCAACCTCTCCGTTTTCGCCATACATAATAAGAGAAACATTATGCTGCACCGCCATTTTCATTGGGAAGTTTGTTTGTCCGTATATAAAAGGCTGAAAGGGATCTCCAATATACTTAAATGATAACTCTGTTAACTTTCTTGCTGCTTTAGGGTTTGGTGTGCCTAGAATATGATCAAATCCGGAAGCAATAAATGCATCTAGATTCTTTCTGCCTAGAGGAGCTGCTTTTAATGGTGCCCATGTAACACATAGCGGGTTCATTCCATACTTAAATTTTAATTGGTGAGCTACAAAACTACCATCTTTTCCCCCACTACAAGGGACGATAACATCGTAACTTCCATCATTTTTTCTGAATCTGTCACACAATGCTTTTAATTCTTTATCACGCTCATCCCAATCTATTTGTGTTTTTTTGAATACAGAGAAGTTGCAAGCACTGCAAACACCATTTTCATCAAATGTAATCCGAGGTCTTTGATTAGACATTGTACATTTTGCACAAAACTTTACCTCTTTAGGTAAGTTATACATTTTTTGGACATCTTTTTTTTCCATTAGTTTTGCTCCAATATTAATTTTGCTATTTTGAAATCTAAGTCATCATCTATATCGATTGAAGAGTATCGATCCATTAAGTAATACCCACTCTCATCTGAAACAAATGAATTATAACTTTCAAAAAACTTTTGAGTAAATATATATATTGCCCCATTTAGTGCGTATGCCTCTGGCAAGTCTTGTCGTCGGATTCCGGAATGATCCTCTTCAAAGAAATTTATTAGTTTATTTTTTACAACTTTATAACTCCAATATGGATGTTTATCAACAGGAGTTATGCTTACCAAAGATTCAAGATCATTTTCAATAAATTTTTTATAGGCTTCCTCAATATGCAGATGAGTTCTTAATGGTGAGGTAGGCTGTAAAAAAATAATATTTGTAGATTTTAAATTTAATTGGTTAATCATATGTGAAACTACTGACATGCTTGAAGAGCTATCAGTTGCAAGTTCATCTGGTCTAATGAATGGAACTTCTGCACCATGATTTCTAGAAATCTCTGCAATATCTTCACAATCTGTACTAACAATAACTCTCGATACACTATCAGATTTCAATGCAGCCTCAATAGTCCAAGTGATTAAAGGTTTATTGCAGAGTTCTTTAATATTTTTTCTTGGAACACCTTTACTGCCCTTCCTAGCAGGTATGATTGCTATTGTGCCTGTCATGTTAGTGATAATAATTTAATGTCTTGTTGTGCTTTCTTATAGTCGCTTTCTTGGCCTATATCTAGCCAGTATTCATGAATTGGGAACATCTTAACATTGTTTCCTAGATTAATATGTTTTTGCAATAAAGTGGGCATATCAAGATGTGAGTTTGGCTTAACATTTTTAAAAACATTTGGAGAGAGAACATAAATACCTGCATTAACAAAATATCTATTTATTGGCTTCTCTTCCATACCTGTAACATGATTGCTCTTTCCATAAACAACACCATAAGGAACCTTTACTTCATGCTCCCTCACACACATTGTAGCTGCGGGTTTTTCTTTATTATGGAACCTTAGCAACTTTTCTAGATTCACATTTGTTAGTATGTCGCCATTCATAAATATCATTGGTAAATCAGAAACATCTTTAGGCAGCAAACCCAATGCACCGGCTGTGCCTAATGGATTTTCTTCATGCACATATTCAATATTTATTTTCCATTTTGATCCATCTCCAAAATAATCACGAATCATCTTAGGCAAGTAATGTGTTGAAATATAAAAGTTAACGAATCCATTAGATATAAAATTATTTAAAATAATCTCAAGCAATGGCTTATCCCCAACCTTTAAAAGTGGTTTTGGACAATTATCTGTTAAAGGACTCAATCTACTTCCAAGCCCTCCTGCCATTATAAAAACAGGATTATCATAAGCCTTGATTTCATTCGGATCATAGAATGACTCTAATCCAACCAATATTCCATTCTTTACCTTTGGGATTGATAATAAATTGTGTTCTTTCATTAATTTTTGGGCTTCATCTCTTGAGGAAGCATCATCTAGAGTAACTGGTTCTCTGTTCATTACAGAACTGACTTTTGTTTCAAGGGACAAATCTTTCAATATTGCTCTCCTTACATCTCCATCTGTAATAATTCCCAATAATTTTAAATTTTCATCTACAACAATTGCTATTCTCAATGCTTGAGCATCAATAATTTTTAGTGCTTTGCCAATGCTATCATCGGGGCTAATTAATGTTTTTTTCCAGTCATAACTCATATTTGTAACCTTGTTTTATATACTTAATGGTTTATTTGATAACCTAGTGCCTATCCTAAAATTTGGTGTAGTAAGTTTAAGCATTTCTTTGTCTTTTACTTTTCTTATTTTATTTATATAAATTGAGCTGTCTCCTACTTTAATAACTATACCCTTTTCATCTTTTCCTATAACTTCACCAATTGTAGAAGTATAAACTGGCGCATTAGCTATTAATGACGATTCTTCGATAGCATATTCAATATCATTAACCCAAAATCTTGCACCAGGTCCAGGAGATGAGATTGCTCTGATGAAATTAAACACTTTCATAGCAGGCAAACTAAAGTCTATAACCTCATCACCAAAGGTTCTCATACCAAAATATGTGCCTATAGGGTGAATGTCTTTTTGTTTAATTATATTTAAATCATTCTTGCTTATCTTTTCCATGGCAGATATAAGAACATTGGCACATTCTGAGACAGCAGTATTTAAAAGGCTACCATAACTATCTTTAAGTGTAATTGGGTATTTTCTCTGTTCAATAATGTCACCTGTATCAATTCCTTGATCAATATAATGTACGGTAATACCAAAAGAGTCCTCACCGTTAATTAGCACCCAATTTAAAGGATTTCGGCCTCTGTAGAATGGCAAAGCTCCGGCATGACAATTAATAAAACCCTTTGGAGCATAATTAATAATATTTTTTTTTAAAATTTGATCAAAAGACATTGAAACCATTAAATCTGGTTTATATTCATCTAATGACAATATGAATTCTTCACTATTAACATTCTCAGTAGCCAAAAAGGGGATTTTTAATTTTTCTGCCCACCCTTTTAAGACTGGATCTTGTCTGTCATATCTTGGAACAATAAAAACAATTTTGAATAATTCTGAATCAACAATATTTTGAATTGCATTATGAGACCAAGGCCCATCGGCAAAATATCCAATTTTCATCATATTAGATCATCCTCCTCATAATTTTTTTCGGCATTCGTTCCAATCAAGTCCCAATAATTTATTGGATGAATCCCATCACCAGGTCTTTTTATAGCGATATTATTCTCTGTGAGTTTTTCTCCTTTAGATATTTTTTTTGATGCAACTATACTTTTTCTTGCGATATTAATATTTTTTAGCTCAGACAACGTTGGGGCTTTAACTGATGTTCCAAGCGCAAGTTCAATGCACCTTATGGACTCAATCATTTCTTTTAACTCTGATGGCTCTAAAGATGCTTTGTGATCAGGTCCATCCATATTTCTATCTATAGTAAAATGTTTCTCAATGATTACCGCCCCTTTCGCTGCTGCTGCAATTGGAATTGTAATTCCTTCGCTATGATCAGAGTATCCCACCTTTAAGTTAAAGTTCTTTTCAAAAGAGTCCAATACTCTTAGATTAATTTCATTTATTGGAGCAGGATATTCTGTAGTACAGTGAAGTAAAGTAACTTTGCTTTTTAAAATTTCTTGTCCCTCTTCAGAGATGAATGCCTCTCTAAAATGTTTCTTAGATGGAATTTCTGTATCTTTATTTTTACAAAGATATCCAAAAGCAATAACCCCTAAAGCCTCCTCAATCTCATCTGAAGAAGCCATGCCAGTTGATAGTATTATATCTAATCCTGTTTTTGCATGGGCTAGGACAAGTGGAGAGTTAGTTAGCTCGCCTGAGGGAATCTTTAATCTGTTTATTTTTAAATCCTCTACTAAAAAATTTAAACTATCCTCATCAAATGCAGTGGATAAGAATTCTATATCTAAACTTTCGCAATATTCCTTCAATTCAAAATGAAGATCATGTGGCAGTTCTAAACGTCTTAGCATCTGATATTGAGTCTCTGCCTTATCTGTATTATTTAATTGATAATTAGCTTTTTTAGCGTGTTTAGATGCTAGTTTTTTTGCATTAAAAGTTTGAAACTTTACTATATCAGCACCTGAGCTAGACGCTATATCTACTAACTTAAATGCGAGATCTCTTTCTCCATTATGATTGACCCCTGCTTCTGCAATTATTAAAGTCATTTATTTCTCACTTTTTTATGTCAAAGAATTTCTTGCAATTATTTATCTGAGCTGTTTTTATCATTTCAACAATTTTTTTAGATGCACTTCCTTGTCCATAGGGGTTAATTATTTTTTTGTTATTGTGTTCAAAATCATTAATAGCTTTTTTTATAGTATTTTGAATATTTTGCTTGTTAACTTTGCAGTGATATACACTTTCAGCGCTCATCCTTCCTTTCTGCCTTATACCGATGTTTATTGTTGGAATACCAAATGAAGGGGCTTCTATAATTCCACTAGATGAATTTCCAATGAGTGCTGATGAATATTTCATCGCAGATAAGTATTTAATTTGCCCTAGTGATTTTTGTGCAATAACACGCGCAGGATTTGCTGCAGCATAATCTTGTATAATCGGAATGATTTTTCTACCGCCATCATCTGCATTAGGATAAGTTAAAATAACCTGATAATCAGGAAATTCATCAAGAGCTGAAAGTAGTTCATCACAACTTTTCTCTGGATTTTCATCACCAAGAGTTACAGGGTGGTATGTAACCAAGAAAAATGGTTTCTTTGGCACTAAACCAAGCGATTTGTAAAGCTCTTTTTTTGAAAGCAGGCAACCTCTTTTTATATAGTCCAATCCAAGTGCGCCAACATTTTTTACAGTTTTAGGCAATTCTCCAAGCTGTATTACTCGCTGTCGATGTTGCTCAGTTGAGGTACCGTGAAGATGACTAAGTTTTGTTATTGCATGTCTTATAGAGTCATCATATGCTCCTTCAGTAATCTCTCCTCCATGCAAATGTAGAATGGGTATTCTTAAAACCATTGCTGTTTGGGCTGCTGAAAGAGCCTCGAAACGATCACCCAAAATAACTATAATATCTGGCCGCAGCCTCTTAAATGCATCTGAAAAGCCTAAGACACCAAGCCCAATTGCTTTTGCTGTTCCAACTGCTGTATTTGAAGAAAGCAATATTTCTATTTTTTCATCAATCTTAAAGCCATCGGCTTCTATTTCATTATAGGTCTCACCAAACTCTGTAGATAAGTGCATTCCTGAAACTATTAATTGAAGTTTAAGTTCTGGATCAGCTTTGATATCTTTAAGCAACCAGAAAAGAAGGCCATATTCAGCTCGAGTACCAGTAAAAACAGCAATTTTCTTCATAAAGTTGCTCCAAGTGGTGTGCTAGGAAGATTTACAACACGCGCCTCAAACCATGAAGTGTTTGTTAAGTCATCTCTAGGCGCTTCCATGAAAGCAGGTAGTTTATGCATAGGTGTCCATATTGGCCTTATCATAACACCAGAAGTGTTTGCTTTCTCTAGAATCTCATTTCTAAATTCTAAATCTGGACATACTATTGTATTAAGCCAAAAATTTGACTTAGAGTCTTTGGGCTCATCAAAAAAAGAACACTCACTGTTCTTAAAAAAAGCTTTATAGTGCATGGCTAGCTGACGTTTTTTTAACAAGAAATCGCTTAATAATTCTAATTGAGCCACACCTAAGGCTGCATTAATATTTGGCATTCGATAATTGAACCCAGCAACATCATGATAAAACTCATATGGATGAGGTACCTTTGCAGTTGTGGTGAGATGCTTGACAATTTTTTTTGATTCTTTAGAACCACAAAGCACAGCACCACCACCTCCAGTGGTAATGATCTTGTTACCGTTAAAGCTAAGAGCCCCAAAATCACCATGAGTACCAGTATGTTGTCCTTTATAAAATGATCCTAAACTTTCCGCAGCATCTTCAATAAGAGCCAATTTCCACTTTTTGCATATCGCATCTATTTCATCAATTTCGACTGGGTGCCCATAAGTATGCATAGGTATTGCAGCTCTTATTCTTTTTTTTGATGATTTTAAAAAAGTACCATTTTCCTTAAGGATTGCATTCTCCTCTAAAAATTGATTCAGAGCCTTAGGGCAAAGACCCATTGTTTTTTTTGAGACGTCAACAAATATTGGCTGAGCCCCCATGTGGTAAATAGCATTGCAAGTTGCAACAAAGGTTAATGACTGAGTTATTACAGCCTCACCAGGCTTTATGCCTGCCGCATACATTGACGCATGAAGCGCAGCTGTTCCATTAACTGTGGACACAGCACCAGAGGACCCTGTGAATTTTTCAATCCCTTTTTCAAATTCATCAACAAAAACCCCAATACTTGAAACATAGGTGCTCTTTATAGCTTCCGAGACATTTTTAAGCTCATTTCCATGAAATGATGGCTCATGCAAGGCTATAAATTCATTGGTTTTATAAGTATCCCTTATTAAGGAAATTATGCTATTAATTTCCATAAATCACATTTTATCATCTAAATAATTACCTGTTTCTAAATGGTTAAAGTTTGGGATTAACTCTTTAAAGAGTTCTAAAAGTCGATTTTTATCCCATTTTTTTGATTTTTTCATTTCCCTAATCTGAATCTCAAAATTTATCAACTTATCTTCATCAAAGTGCAAGTTATTTTTTACTATACCGATTGTCTTAAATGAGTCTAAGTCTATATTTTCATTATCTGTAAAAAACTCTTCAAAACTTTTTTCACCAGATGTTGTTGACTTTGTAAAAAGGCATGGCCATTTTTTTTGTTTGGAAAATTCAGTAACTTTTTCTCTTGCCTCATCTTCATTGCTACATAATTTTGGCTCATATCCTCTTGCATGCAAAAATTTAACAGCTATATCAGAGAATTTTGTCAACTTAAGTTGTTTTGATAATTTTGGAAAAAAGATATCTCTATTATCTCCAAGTATTGCAGAAATAAGGCACAACTCACCAGATTCTTGTGGTGTCACGAAATATCTTTCAACATCATCAGGAGCAACGATTGGTTGATTTAGCAAAAGTCTTTGGTTGAAGCTGTGAAGAAGAGAGCCATCTGAAAAAGCTACATTGGCAAATCTTGCAGTTGAGATATCTATTTCTTTTGACTTTTGAATAAGAAACATCTCCATTATTCTTTTTGAGGCTCCCATCATATTTACTGGATTGGCCGCCTTATCAGTTGATACACAGAAATATTTTTTTGATTTGAATTTAACTGCATCCGCTATAGTTTTATTTGTATTGAAGATATTTACATTTATCATTCTCATTAATGTAAATATGTCTTTTTCACTTCTTACATGCTTTAGCGCTGAAAGATTCAAAACATAATCGTAACAATTATTTTTTTCTTTAAAGAAATCATATTCAATGCTGTCAATATCAAGTGCAAATGTTCTGAAGTTGCCTCTAATATATCCTAAAGAACTACGTATATCCCTAACCAGTTCTGCAAGATTGTTCTCGCTTATATCAACTATATCAAGTTGCTGAGGATCTCTCTTAAATATTTCTTTACATACTGCTTTACCGATAGTCCCAGCACCACCTAGTACAAGAAAGGAAGAGTTTGAAATTATTTCTGCTAACTCTGCATTATTATTTTTTAAATCTAAAGAAAATAGCTCGCTATCTCTTCCAATAATATCAAGTATATCAATCACGCCATATTCCTCTTGTATCAATAATTTTTTTGCCATTCGGGATTTCTAAACTATAGAATTCATTGTGATTAACCAAAAGCACAATTATGTCTGATTTTGATATTGCTTCATCTGCTGACATAAATTTAATTTCAGGATATTCAGATATATTGCTAATATTTGGCTCTACAGCATATACCAAACCTTCATGAATAGCGCTCAGTTTGCTAAATATTCTATGTGCCGGACTTTCCCTCATATCACTAACATTTGCCTTGAAAGCTAAACCAAAGCATGAAATTGTGATGTCATTTGAAGTCTTTTTAAACTCTTTAATGGATTCATTTATTTTGTTTATAACCCATTCTTCTTTATCAAGATTTACTTCTCTTGCGGAACGCATGATCTTTGATTTATTCTCAAATCTACTTATGAGAAACCAGGGATCAACAGCAATGCAATGACCACCAACTCCTGGTCCTGGTTCTAGTATATTCACTCTTGGATGTTTATTCGTCATAGATATGAGGTCCCAGACATTTATATTTGAATCTTCACAAATCATTGATAATTCATTAGCAAATGCAATATTTACATCTCTAGAAGCATTTTCAGCCAACTTTACCATTTCAGCAGTTCTTGAATCTGTGAGGTAACTATTTCCATCAATTGCTAATTTATAAAATTCTTCTGCTTTTTTAGAACATTTATTTGTAATTCCTCCAATGACCCTATCATTAGATACTAGTTCTTCCATTATTTTGCCAGGCAACACTCTTTCAGGACAATAAGCAATGCTTATATCAGATTGACTATCAATAGAACTTGGAACAACTAAATCTGGTCTTTCATTTTGAATTATTTTCGCTATTTCTTCTGTAGTGCCAATTGGGCAGGTTGATTCAAGCAGAACTAAATTTCCTTTTTGTAAAAATGGTGTAATGCTTGATACAGCATTATGCACGAATGTAAGATCAGGAGTAGGCATGGATGAGTCTTTCATTTTGAAAGGTGTGGGCACAGCAATTAAAAAAACATCTGCCTCAGCAACAGTCATTGCAGCAGAAAATTTTCTTGATTCCACTGAATCCGATAATAATCTATCTAGATCAGGCTCATTTATAGAAGTTGTTCCCTTATTAAGTTCATTGATTAGGCTTTCATTTATATCAACACCCAATACATTTAATCCTTTTGATGCAAATAAAACTGCCGTGGGCAAACCAATGTACCCTAAACCAATTACTGAGAGTTTCTTAAAGCTCATTTTTTAAAATATTAATAATTTTTAAACTACTATTTCCTTCCCCATACGGATTGTGTGACAAACTCATTTCTTTATATGCTGCTTCATCCTCTAGAAGATTAGAAGTGCATTTTATTATATCCGCCTTACAAGAACCCACTAGCTTTGCAGTACCACTTTGAATTGCTTCTGGTCTTTCAGTGTTATCTCTTGTTACTAAAACAGGCTTTCCAAAGCTTGGTGCCTCTTCTTGAATGCCGCCTGAATCTGTTATTACTAGATATGCTTTATCTAGCAAAAAGACAAAAGAAATGTAGTCAAGTGGGTCTAACAAGTAGATATTTTTTTTACCTGAAAGCAACTCATTTACAGGTCCTTTAACGTTTGGATTAAGATGGACTGGGTAGACAATATCAATATCTGAATGAATAATTGATAAATCTTTGATTGCTTCACATATATTTTTTAAACCAGCGCCAAAATTTTCTCTTCTGTGACCCGTGACGAGTATTAATTTTTTCTTTGATTTTAAAAAATGAAATTTTTTTAATAGATTATCTTTAAGTGTCTTGTCAGAATTGATTTTATCTTTCACATAGAATAATGAATCAATTACAGTGTTACCAGTAACAAAGATATTTTTTTCATTAACATTTTCATTGATAAGATTTAATTTAGCTTGATCTGTAGGGGAAAAATTATATTCTGAAATCGTAGCAGTAATTCTTCTGTTTATTTCTTCAGGCCAAGGTGAATAAATATTATGAGTACGCAAACCTGCTTCTACATGGCCAACTTTGATCTTTTTGTAATACGCGGAAAGTGTAGAAGCTAAGGTTGTTGTCGTGTCTCCATGAACAAGAACTAAATCAGGCATATATTCCTCCAGGACTTTTGGAAGTTTATCTAAAATACTAGAAGTAACATTAGACAGGTTTTGTGTTTTAGTCATAATGCCAAGATCAAAATCAGGTTTGATATCAAATATTTTAAGCACTTGATCAAGCATTTCTTTATGCTGGCCGGTAATACAAACCCTCAAATTAAATTTCGGCTCATTTCTTAATGCCGTTATGATTGGTGCCATTTTTATGGCTTCTGGTCTTGTTCCAAATACGACAAGAATTTTTTTCATGTGGGTATTCTAACAGAAATACTTTTATTTATGCTTTTAAAAAAAACGTTTCGGCAATGGTGCCCAGGGCCGGACTTGAACCGGCACGAAGTTTCCTTCGAGGGATTTTAAGTCCCTTGTGTCTACCAATTTCA
>MDSZ01187025.1_pt1 | contig 24690 bp, 23 predicted proteins | sample 811201 | NCBI WGS metagenome assembly MDSZ01 (sample SAMN05326647, study PRJNA326480) | marine metagenome | isolation source: seawater | place: Indian Ocean: North | collected 2010
AAGGCTTGACTTCCGAGTTCGGAATGGGATCGGGTATTGCCCTTTCGCAATAACTACCAGGCAGGGTTTTATAGTATTAATTAATGAAATTGTAAACACCGAATTTAACCTCAAAAGTAGAATTTAGTTAAATAACTTATCAGTAAGATCGCTAATTTAGGTTTAAAATTTTAAAAGTATAAATATTTTTTAAACTGAAAAAAAAATTGAGAATCCGATTTTTCTTTTAATACCATATTTAGAATAATCATTAGAGGAGTGAAGTTTTGTTCTGTCCCAAACTAACATATCTCCATATTTCCAATTGTATACTGTATCTATTTTAAGACTTTGAAAATCATTCCTTGGTTGATGAGTTAAATATTTTTCATAGAGTTTTTTGTCAAATTTTTTATTATTTGTAATATGTTTATTTGAAAACTGATTGTATCTTTTTTTTGAAAATTTTATTATTTTAAGTAAATTATTTTTAAAACTTGTATTAATTTTAAATTTACCACCATTATAAATAAATTGTTTTTTATTAATTTTTTTTATTTCAAAATAGAAATTTTTTAAATTTTTAATTTTTATAAATTTAGAATTAGAATCTTTTAAAGTATAATCAAAATTATAATCTTTAAAATTAGTTTTATAATATCTAAATGTACAGGCAGGACCATACCAACGCCTATTAAAGATAATGGTTGAAACTTGATTCTTTTGTATTTTTTTTTTAGAGAAAATTTTTAAGGGTATGAGAATTTGTTTATAAATTATAGCATCCTTATTTCTTCCTGTATCTGCATGCATAACAGTTGGGTACTCATTATTAAAAAAATGAGGTGGAAATTCGTCTTTTGTAATTTTAAAATTAGGGAAAATTTTCTTTAATTTTGGTAGTATTATTTTTTTTATCACTGGATGCCAATTATCTGGATTTCTTATCACTTTATCTCCCCTGATACCTAAGCTTCTTTTTCTTCCTTCAGGCTTATCAACAAAATAATTCTTAGAATTTTGCTCTATTTTTAATAATTGATTTATCTCTTCCTTATTTAGAAAATTTCTATAAATCACCTCTGTACCTTCAAGTTCTTTTATTTTTTTTTTATTTTTTTTGAAAATAGCATTTATTTAGTTATTTAAATTTATTTTATGGTTTGTTAACAATATAGATATTATTGTAAATAATATTAATGAATTAAAATTATTGAAAAAAGCTCCAGAAGTTTTTAATGGCCAAAAAAGAATTAAAAGACCTAATAACGAGCCCTTTAAAATAAATTGATAAGATTGATTTTTAATTACACTATTTTTGATTGAAAATATTAAACTTATCATAAAAAATAAAAATAAAAAAAAACCTATTATCCCTGTCGCTCCAATAATATCTAAATAAATATTATGAGGATGAATACAGTTTGCTAATTTTACATTTTTAAAGAATTTTTCATCATGATTACAATTATGATAATAAAATTTTAGCCCCGATCCAGTTAATGGTTTTTGCTTAATAAAATTTAAACCTGTAACCCAAACTCTAAAGTAAATGCTATCATTTAGACTATAATTTACCCCATCGTATACCATTCCCATCTGTATAAGATTCTGCTTTATATATCTGTTGTAATATTTTTCATTTTGTAAAACGAAATATGACAAAATTAATGAAAATAATATAATAAAAACAAACAAATTTTTTCTTAATTTTTTTTCTAACAAAAAAATAACCAAAAAAATTAACAAAGCTAATAACATCGACATCCTTTCTCCTGTTAAAAATATTATAATTAGAGATAGAAACAAATATGTCGATAATATTAAATATGAATTTTTAATTTTACTTTTTTCTAAAAACAAAAATAAGCAAAAAAATGTTATACTTAAGAATTTAGTCATAAAACCGCCAGCTATTAGTTCATCACCGAAAGGTCCACTAAATCTTACTTCATTGGAGGGAATATAACCAAATAAGTCTTTTCCAAAAAAGAATTGGACTAAAATATCAAATTGAACAAAAAAAATTGTTATAAATATTGAAAGTAAAAATAAATTAAACTTTTTTGAATTGTCTAATATCAACATAATTCCTAAAGAAAAAAGTAAAAATCTTATATAAGCAATACTTTTTAAACTGTGCTCAATATTCAGTTGTTGCAATGTAGTTATTATTAACCATAAATAAAATAATACAAAAAATTTAAACCAATTTTCTCTAAAAAAACTTTTTAAAAAATCAAAATTTTTAAATAAGTTTATAATTGTTATAAAAACAATTAATTCAGCAATAAATCTAGATAAAACTAAGCTCACAGGAAACAACAAAATTAAATAAAAATTAATTTTTGAAGTATTGCTTTTAAAATCCATCCAAAACCTTATAATGAGAATTTACTTTCTAATGAGAGAAATTTACTTTTAAGATCGAAAATTACACCACTTTTATTAAGTAATTTTTTTATTTTTTTATATCCTATTTTTAAAATTTTTTTATGTGGAACTACAATTAATATTAAATCATAATAATTTGTCTTTAATGAAGAACTTAATTTGATTCTTTCTTTTTTTTGAAATTCGGATTTATTAACTATGGGATCATAAACATCAATTTTATAATTTTTTTTCTTCAATTTATTCAATAATTTAATAGACATGGAATTTCTGAAATCTTTACAATCCTCTTTAAATGTAACACCAAGAAATGCAATTTTTTTTAAATTTTTTAAGTTATTAATTTTTTGAAATACATAATGATACATGCTATCATTCATGTTTCTTCCAGATAAAATTACTTTTGGATCAATTCCAATTTTTTTTGCTTTATAAGCTAAATAATAAGGGTCAACACCAATGCAATGACCACCAACTAAACCAGGAGAATAATCGTTAAAATTCCACTTTGTTTTGGCAGCAGATAAAACATCATTGGTATTTATATTCAGTTTATTTAAAATTTTTGAAAATTCATTCATTAGTGCAATATTAATATCTCGCTGTGTATTCTCAATTATTTTTGCAGACTCGGCGACTTTAATACTTTTTGCTAAAAATAAACCAGCAGATATTATTGGTTTATAAACTTTTCTGATTTCAAATATTGTCCTTTTTGATGAACCAGAAATAACTTTTTTAATTAAACTTATTTTTTTTGAATTTAAACCCGGATTTATTCTTTCAGGACTATAACCTAAGTAAAAATCTTCATTGACTTTTAATTTTGAGATTTTCTCAATTATAGGGCAACACACTTCTTCGGTTGTTCCAGGATAAACTGTACTTTCATACACTATTGTATCAAAAGGTTTTAATTTTTTTGCTACCAGTTTTGTGGCCTCCTTTAATAAGGAAAGATCAGGTTTCTTATTTTTTATTGGTGTAGGAACACAAATAATGAAAAAATTTTGTTTATTGAGTAGATTTTGTTTTGATGTAAATAATAAATTTTTGTTTTTTACATCTTTTTTTTTTGCTTCTCCATTATCATCTACTCCTTGATTTAGCTTTCGAATCCTTTGCTCATTTTTGTCATAACCAATTACATTGAATTTCTTAGCCAATGCAATTGCAAGAGGTAAACCTACGTATCCAAGGCCAATAACCGAAATTTTTTTTTTCATTTATTTAATACTAAATACCTAAAAGTAAAAAAGAAATAAGTTAGTATATTAAAAAAAATGACAAGTAAAATATATTCTTTTAAGATAAAACCTAAAATATTAGGAAAGATAATTAGAGAAAAATAAATAAAAAGAGACTTACTTAAATCATATTTTTGAATTAGAAAATGATGAAGATGATTATTGTCTGCCTCATAAAAACTTCTCTTTAATATTAACATTCTTTGAAAGAATAACCTCGCACAATCTAAACCTGGGACTAAAAATAATAAAAAAATATTTTCAACATAGATATTTTTGCCAATACTATCTTGAAACTCTAAATTATATAAATTTATTGTTAAAATTGAAATTAATCCACCCAATAAATAAGATCCTGAGTTTCCTATGAATACTTTATTTTTTAAATTAAATATAAATAAAATTCCAACAAGTGGGATAAAGTAAATAAAAAAATTTATAGAAATGTTATCTGAAAAAATAATTAAAAAAACAAGCCATATAGTAAAAACACCTAGGGCTAGACCATTAATTCCATCGATCATATTAAATGCATTAATTAATAAATAAATGCAAAAAAAGGTGAATAAATATCCTATATTTCCCAGGTAAATAGTTTTTTCAAATGTATCAAAATATAAGAATTTTAATAAAATATTTTTATTTATAAAAAACAAAATAATAAATCCAATTAATATAATTAGAAATTTGGTAAAAGGTGAAGGATTATTAATATCATCAAAATAACCTATTAAGAAGAAAATTATGCTAGACGACAAGACTACTAAATTAAAATCAATTGAATTTTGATTATTAAAAATAAAAAAGCAATTAACTATAACAATATTAAAAAAAATAACTAACCCTCCAATTTTGGGAATAGGCTTAGAATGCAAAGAACGTTTTGATATAGGATGATCTATTAAATTAAAAATATTTCCTATTGTAATAGATTTTCTTAAAACTAAAAAATTAAATATAAATAAAGATATCAAAAAAACGATGTTAATTATCATTAGTAATGTTTTTCCATTAGTTTAATAATTTTTTTTTGGTCGAGTTTATCCCTAGCGAATTTAATGGAAAACTTGCTCATACCTATTAATTTTGATTTATTTTTAAGGATATACTCCATAGAATTATAAATACTTCTGCTAGATCTACTTTTAAATAACAATCCGTTTCTTTTTTGAAAAACAATATTATTACAACCTGGTACATCAGCTGCAATAATGACTTTACCAAAACTACACGCCTCCATGAGCGTTTTAGAAGCACCCTCTCTGTAAGAAGGAAAAACTATTACATCAATTTTATCAAATATTTTTTTAATGTTATTGTCAAATTTTAAAAAAAAAATATTTAATTTCAAACTAGATAAAAATTTATATAAATAATTTTCATTTATTCTCACTAAACTACTATTATCAAAATTTTTTACTAAATAAAATTTACAAATTTTTGGGTATTTTTTTTGAATTTCTCGTGCAGCTTTTAAATACTCAAAAATACCTTTTTCTACTGTAATTCTCGAGACGAAGCCAAAAGAAATTTTTTTTTTTAATTTCAATTTTTTTAATTTATCATTAATTTTTACTCCTAGACCAATTGATGAATAAATTTTAGCAGTTTTAAGAAAACCTTTGTTTCGAAAAAAATTTAAATCATATTTATTTTGAAAAAAAATTTTATCAGCTCGTAAAAAAGATAAATAATATAATAAATTAAAAATATATTTTAAAAATATATTTCTTGTTAAATACGAATGACCTAAACCTGTCACTGTTAAATATAATTTAATTTTTCTAAAAAAAATCAGAGGAAAGAAAGAAAGTAGTACTGGTTTTGGGTTAAAGCAATGTACAATATCTGGATTTGTTTTTTTAATGAAGCAATATAAACTAATTATAAATTTAATATCCTTGATTAGACTAATTGGTTTTTGTGATAATCCAATATTTTTATATTCAATATTAAAAATTTTTTTTTTAGTATGCTTGTTTGATCCTCCATACAGACAATAAACTTTATTATTTTTACTAATTTTTTTAACTAATTCGTACCTAAAGTTGTAAAAGGACCATAAATTCTTATTAATAAAAATAACTTTTTTCATTATCAATTATCAAAGATTTATATTATTTAATTATTAATAAAAACATATATATGGAAATAAACAAAATCATTAAAATATGAAATATATAATTACTGGAACTGCTGGCTTCATTGGATACCATTTGGCAGAAGAATTGCTTAGAAATAAAAAAAATAAAGTTATAGGTATTGATAATTTGAATAATTATTATTCTGTAAAAGTAAAAAATAGTCGAAATTCAATGCTAAAAAAGTATAAAAATTATTATTTTTTTAAAAGTGACATAACTCATTTAAAAAAAATTGAGAAAATTTTCAAAAAAATTTCTCCAGATATAGTAATAAATTTAGCAGCACAAGCTGGTGTAAGATATTCTATTGAAAACCCATATTCGTATATTAATTCAAATCTTTTAGGTTTTTTCAATATTTTATACCTATCAAATAAATATAAAGTTAAACATTTTTATTATGCATCAAGTAGTTCTGTTTATGGTAATCAAAAAAAATTACCAATAAAAATTAATTCTTCTACAGATCATCCTTTATCTCTGTATGCTGCAACTAAAAAATCAAATGAAATTATTGCAGAAAGTTACACTAATATTTTTAAATTGAAGTGTTCAGGTTTTAGATTTTTTACTAATTATGGTAATTATGGAAGACCAGACATGTCGATTTATAAATTTTGTGAATTGATGTCTAAAAACAAACCAATTGAAGTTTTTAATAAAGGAAATCATAATCGTGATTTCACTCATATTAGTGATAGCGTTAAATTATTAAAAATAATAATAAAAAAGAGACTTAATGAAAAAGGACACAAGGTATTTAATATAGCTAGTGGAAAAAAGGTTGCCTTAATGAAAATTATTAAATTGATTGAAAAAGAAATGGGATTTCCAGCAAAAATAAATTTTAAAAGCATGCAAAAAGGAGATGTAAAAGAGACTCATGCTTCGATTTTAGAAACAAAAAAATATACTAAATATAAACCATCTAAAAAGATTCAGGATGGTATAAAAGAATTTGTTGCTTGGTATAAAAAATTTAAATACTGATGAAAATATTAATGATTTCACCATCTTATGGTTCAAAAATAGGTGGTGCAGAAAATCAATTAAGCAAACTTTACAAAAAATTAATTAGATATAATAAGGTAAAAATTTTTTCTAAAAAATCTGAAAAATGTTCAAATTTTCTATACCCTGCAAATTATCTTCTAAAAATAATTTTAGGAATTATAGTAAACCAATTTAATATAATACATATTCACACTTTTTCCTCGCCAGCTTGGTTTATTTCTTTGTGTAATCTATTACTTAATAAAAAAATAATAATAAAAATTACGTTATCAGGAAAGAATTCAAGATTAGAAAAAATAAAAAAAAATTACTTTTTAACTAAATTATTTAAAATATTTTTTGTTTCAAAAAAAATTTATTTTGTAGCTATACATAATAATATTAAAAATGATCTGATAAAAATTGGAATAAAAAAAGAAAACATAATTAATATCCCAAACGGTGTGGAAATTGAAAATAAAAAAGTTAAAAAAAATAAAAATATAGATATAATTTTTTTTGGTAGATTGATTAAAAGAAAGAATTTAATAGAATTAATTAAAATTTTTAAGAATTTTAAATTATTTAATATTAAATTTTTAATTTATGGAGAAGGTCCAGAAAAAAAACATTTAGATAAATATATAAGAAATAATAAATTAAAAAATATCTATATAAAAAAATTTATTTCAAACTCAAAAATAATTCAAAAGATACAATATTCTAAATTTTCGATTAATCCCTCAGATTCAGAGGGTTTATCAAATTCTATTTTAGAATCACTTAGCCAAGGTGTACCTGTAATTTGCAAAGATATCTCTCAGAATAGATTTTTAATAACAAACAAACATAACGGCTTTTTATTTACCAATCAAAAAGATTTATTAAAAATATTAAAAAAGATAAATTCTAAAAAAATCAACTATAGAAACTTATCTAAAAATTGTTTCGAAACAGCAAAAAAATTTAATATAGAAAACATTTCAGATCTATATTCAAAAAAATATCTAGAGATATACTCTAAAAGTTAGCTCCAATTACTTTAATATTTTTTCCAGGTGGTAATTTAGCCCTAAAATCGTAAATGATTGTTTTATTTTTTTTTGAATAATTTTTCCAGTTATATTTTAAGGTTTCTTTTGAGTGATTCATAATTATTAGTGTTTCAAGTTTAATTTTATTTAAGTCATCAAAATTTATTTTTTTAAAACTTTTATCTTCAAGATTTATTTTTTTATCTATGTAGTAAATTGTATTATTTTTAGATTTTAAATTATGCATTAACTCCAAGGACTTTGATTCACGAAGATCAATGGTCCCCTCTTTAAAACCTACTCCAATTATACAAAATATTTTAAACTTTTTTTTTATTGATTTGATCTTATTTTTTAACCTATTATCATTCTGATAAATAATTGAATTCAATATTCTCTGATTAAGTCCCTTAGATTTTGCGAATTTAAAAAAAGATTTTGTATCTTTTGGAAAACAGCTTCCACCATATCCTGGTCCAGGTATCAAATATTTATATATTTCTGGAAATAAAATTTTTTTTCCATTTTGGACCCCAAACCTTCTATCATACATAAAGCTTTTTAAAATATTTAAGTAATTTACATTTTCGAATTTTTCACAAATATCAGAAAATTCATTTGAAAATGCAATAAAGTTAGACAAAATTATATTAGAAAAGTATTTACAAAGTTCTGCCTCTGTTGCGCTAACAAAAATTTTTTTAGCATTAAACTTCGAATAAACTTTTTTAAGAATTTTAATTACATATTTATCTTTACTTCCTATTACAATTCTGTCTGGTTCTAGAAAATCTTTTACCGCAGAGCCTTCTCTTAAAAATTCAGGATTATTTACAATATAAATATTTTTAAAATTTTTAAAAATTGGTTTAATTTTTAACTCTAATGTCCCAGGAACAACAGTGCTTTTAATTACAATAACTATTTTTTTTTTTATATTTTTTTTTTTTAATAAAGAAAGAATTTTTTTACATGAAGAGATTAAGTAACTTAAGTCTATACCATTTTTTTTATGAGGAGTATTTACTGCTATAAAAATACAATCCGATTTAACACACTCAGAATAATCCTGTGTAATAAAATAATTTGTGTTAATTTCTTTTAATAATAATTTATTTAAACCTGGCTCATAAATATGTGGTTTTTTTCTTTCAATTTCTCTAATTTTTTTTTTTATTTAAATCAATGTTAGTAACTTTCAAATTTTTACTCGCAAAACCAAGTGATGTAACTAATCCAACATAACCACATCCAATGACAGAAATTTTCATTTTCTTTATCTAATAAGTTTTTTCCAAGGAGCCTTTTTATTTTTCCAAAGGTCATCAAGAGTTCTTTTATCTTTTAAAGTGTCCATAGGATGCCAAAAACCATAATGTTTATAACACATTAAATTTTTTTCTTTTGCAAGTTTCGCTAATGGTTCCCTCTCCAGAATAGTCGCATCGTCACTTAAATAATCAAAAATTTTTTTATTGAAAATAAAAAAACCACCATTAATAAAACTTTTATTATCCAATGGTTTCTCACTAAAAGATTTAACTCTAGTATCTAAAAGTGAAAGAGAGCCGTATCTACCAGGTTGAGTAATACCAGTAAGTGTTGCTATTTTTTTATGTTTATTATGAAATTTTTTGAGATTATTTAAGTTAATATCTGCAATACAATCACCATAAGTTAAAAAGAAGTCTTTGTTGCCTATATGCTTTTTTGCTCGTAATATTCTACCGCCTGTTAATGTTTCCTCACCTGTGTCTAAAACTTTTACTTTCCAATTTTCTTTTTTTCCAAGATACTTTGTCTTACCATTTGATAAATCAAACTCTACGCTATTTGATATTATATTATAATTATGAAAAAAATTTTTTATATAAGCCGACATATATCCAGCTAGAATTATAAATTCTTTTACTCCATAGAAACTATATATTTGCATAATATGCCACAAGATAGGCATGCTACCTATTTCTGACATTGGTTTAGGCTTGAAATCTGTTTCTTCACTTAGCCTAGTACCTCTACCACCCGCTAATATTACTGCTTTCATAAAAATCAATATTCATTAATATGATTTTATAATTAAATGCAAGATATATATAAAAAAATAATTAAAAAACCAACAGTCGATGAAATTTACTATAATTACTTTACAAGGTATGTTTCAGCTTATTTTACGAAAATAATATCAAATTCAAATATTACTCCAAACTTTGTTTCTTACATAATGTTTTTAGTTGGTCTAACCGCAATATATTTTCTTAGTTTAAGTTCTACGGTTTCAATTTTATTTTCTGGTCTACTCTTCATATTACATAATATTCTTGACACAGTCGATGGTGACCTAGCAAGATTAAAATCACAGACATCTAAGTTTGGAAAATTTATTGATCAAATAACTCATGCAATAATCAATCCATCAATATTTTTTGCACTTTATTTTAGACTTCAAAACGAGATTAATTTTGAATTATTTTTTTTAATTTGTGGTTTTATTTTTTTAGCAGATATGTACTTAAAGAAAAATTTTGAAATATTAACTGATAATAAATATTCCTTTTCTATCCAAAAAAAAACAAAACAAAAAAATTCTATTTTAAAAATTAAATTTTTAAAGATAATAAATGATTGCTTTTTTTCAGTGATTGGTTTTTTTCACATATTAATTTTAATATTTTTCTTTGAATATTTTTATTCAGAAATTAGCTTGATTTATTTTGTTTTATTTGCACTAGCTGTTCCAATAAAATTTATAATTAGATTAATTATTATGTTAAGAATTCTTATTAATCTAAAAAATTGATTAAAGTTTATTAAATTAAAATATTGTAATATTTTAAAGTTCTTTCTATACCTTCGCCTGTTTTAATTTTAATTTTCCAGTTATTAATTTTTTTAATTTTGCTTAAATTTGGACATCTATTTTGTGGGTTATCTGTATTATACTGTTTGTCATTACTAATTTTAAATTTAAGTTTTACTTTTAATTTTGATTTCTTTATAAATTTTTGAACAATATTTTTAATTGATATCATTTCATCATTACCCACATTATATGCTTCACCATTTTTTCCATTTAACATAATTCGCATTATTCCTCTTATTTGGTCAGATATGTAACAAAAAGATCTTCTAGGTTTTCCATTGCTAAAAAGTATTACTTCTCTTTTACTAATACCTTTAATCGTATCTGGAATTATTCTTTTATCCTCCAAATTTTGTCCAGGGCCATAAACATTAAAAGGTCTTATAATTTTTATTGGTAATTTATGCTTTTCAAAATAATTGACACATATGGTTTCACCAATCCTTTTAGATTCATCATAACATGCTCTTGGGCCAGTGAAAGAAACATTGCCTACATAATTTTCTGATGTGGGTATAAATTTCTTAGGAGGATTTCCATAAACTTCGCTTGAGCTCATAAAAATTATTGATTTTGGTTTTTTTTTGATCTTGGTAAATTTTTCCAAAATTTTTACAAACGCTAATACGTTTACTTTAATTGTTTCGATAGGAAATTTTCTATAAAAAGTTGGAGACGCTATAGAAGCTCCATGAATAAAAAAATCGCAATCTAAGTTCTTAATTTCGTTCTTTGTTAAGTCTTTTTTAACGAAAGAAATATACTTTTTTTTATTTAATCTTTTTAGTCTATTAGACAAACCAAAAAAGAGAGAGTCGTAAACGAATAACCTAATATTTAAATTATATTTTTCAACTAACACTTCAACAATATAAGAAAAATAACTTAATAAAAAACCAGCTCCTCCTGTTATTATCCATTTATATTTTTTATTTTTTTTAAAATTTTTACTAAACTCTTTTGCAATTTCATTTGCATCATTAAATATTATTGCTTCATTAAAATTATTCATTGATTACTTCCACTTGTGGTAAAGGAACAATAAATTTTGATTTTGATCCTCTGGCTCTTAAGTATTTAATTATTGGATCTTTTAAATGCCAAGCAAGCAACAGAATGTAATCAGGCTGATCTTCAAATAAAATTTTGTTATTTACAATAGGAATTTGTTTTCCAGGTAAATATTTATTTAATTTAAATGAAGTTGGTTGTTCAGCTATATATGGTATTAGCTCGGTTCCTATATCACAATAGTTCATTAAAGTACTACATCTTGCTGGACAGGAATTTGCAGCTAAAGTTTTTCCATCTTTTTTTAAATCTTTAAGTACCTTTAATAAACTTTTTTTTGAATCAATTATTTGATTCTTAAAATTATCCCATATTTCATCTCTTAAAATTCCAAAATTTATTTCGTCGTCTAAAACCATTTTTACATTTTTTGTTTCCGTTATAGATATATTTTTTGTTACAACCACTCTTATAGATCCATTATACCTTTCAACTACATTTGCATCTATTACTTTTAGATTATACATTTCAAATAAATATTTTAGAGAACTAAAAGAATAATTTCTAATATGCTCATGATAAAAACTATCATATTGGTTATGTTTTATAATATTCATCATATTGTGATTTTCGATTATAAAAAAACCATCATTGTCTAAAAGTTCCATAACCCCATCCATAACATCACCAAGAGATGACATATGAGCAAATACATTGGTTGCAGTAATTAATTTTGCTTTTGAATGTTTTTTTACAATTTCTTTTGCAACAATTAAATTAAAAGGTTTCTGAATAGTATTTATACCATTTTCTATTGCAACTTTAGCCATATTTGTTGGCTCGACACCAATAACTTTCATGTCATTTTCTTTATATGCATTAAGTAATGTTCCATCATTTGAACCAATATCAACTACTAAAGAATTTTTATTTATTTTTAAATTTTGAATATTTTTTTTTGATTGATCTTTGTGATGATCAACAATCTCTTTGGTAATTCCTGGCCTATAGGGATAATCTAAATGATAAAGCTCATTTTGAGGAACTACATAGCTTAGTTGAGAGTGTCCTAATGTTGGACTTCTTAAAATTTTTAAAGGATAAAGTTTTTCATTTTTTTTTTGCAGATCTTTTTTATCAAGTAATGTGTCACTTAACGGTTGGGATCCAAGGTCAATAAAATGCTTTAGATTATTTTGACCTGATATCTGACAATAATCTAAGTTACCATCTTTAACATTTTGGTATTTAAATTTCATAATTTTTGTTAAACGACTTCTTATAGTTAAACTTTATTTAATTTATACATTTTTTTTTAATTAAAACTAAATAGACATCACAATTTTTTTTAGCATTTTTTGGTCAATTTGAATTGGATTATTTTTGAGCCTCTCTAAATTCACTGATTTAGTGAAAAAATTTGGATTTTTTTTTATATCCCTCCTAATTAATTTTATATTAATTTTATAAGACTTTTCTAACTTTTTAAGTTTATTTTCTAAATCCTCAAATTTATTAATTCTAAGTATAGAAAATATTTTTTTAAACTTTTTTTGCAATGTTTTATGATTTTTTATTCCTAGATAATTTATTTTTAAAAATAATCTTAATGACATAAAAACAGCTCTTCCATGAGGAATTCCGTATTTTGATGTAAAAACGTATGACAGGGCATGAGGTCCTGTAGTTTTAGATATATTTATTGCTTTACCTGCAAAATTTGCAGCTATAGACATGTTTGAGGTTGATTTATAATCTCTTGTTTTAATATAGTTAAATATATTTCGATGTAGTATTGATAAAGCTCTATACGAATAAACTAAACTTCTTTTATTTGAATTCAAAGACATTATAGACTCTAAAGTTTGAGCTAATGAATCTAATGCAGATGGTGTTGCAATCTTTTTTGTCATGAATTTTAAATATTTTGGAATTCGACAATAAAAATTTGGCATCATTAAATTGTTATTTAATGAAAATTTTTTATCATTTTTATAAAGTACAGAAAAAGTTGTTGACTCTGCTCCAGACCCACATGTAGTTGGAATACAAATTAGTTGTCTTAAGCTATGTTTTTTCTTCTTAATTTTTTGTATATTGAATGTTACCTTATCTTCACTTAAAAAAAATCTACATAATTTTGAGTAATCTATTACGGTTCCACCACCAAGACCAATTATTACCTCTGGATTAAATTTTTTAGATTCTATCAAAATTTTTCTTAATTCTTTAACTTGGGGTACGGACTCTTTTTTAAAGTAATATTTAATAAAATTGAACTGATTTAATTTATTTCTAAACTTTTGTTTTTCTAGAAAAGAAATAGTACTTTTACCAGTAATTAAAAAAATTTTTTTATTTTTATAAATTTTAATTAATTTATCAATATTGTATATTTCTCTATTTATCATTTTAAGAAATAAAATTATGTAAAATTTTTTTTAAATCTTTTGGTCTTCCTAGATTTTTAATTGAAGTATTTTTTATTTTAACCTCTAAAAAATTTGATTTTTTAGAGGTTAAAAATTTTTTAATCAATTTTTTCATATTTTTTTTAATTGAAATTTTAGTATATTTTTTAAAACCTAGTGCCTTAGAAAGAAGATTAATATTTATTTTATTTACATCTGTTTTTTGAGATCCAACAGACTCATGACAATTGTTATTTAAAAGAATATATTTTAAGTTAATCTTATTCATTTGACCAATAGTAAATAAAGAACCCAAATGCATTAACATTGAACCATCTCCGTCAATACATAAAACTTTTTTCTTCGTAGCTTCTGCAACACCCAGAGAAAATATCGATGTATGTCCCATAGCACCAACCATATAAAAGTCTTTTCCTTTACTATATTTTTCTCTCTTTCTTATTTCATCTAATTCTCTTGATGTATATCCAGTGGACGAGACTATTCTTGTATTTTTGTCAACCATTCCAACTAATGTTTTTAAAAAATCATATCTTAAAATATGGTTTGAATTTACATTAAAAATTTTGTTAGTTTTTTCTTTATTAAAAAATTCTTTTTTAACCAAGAGAGCAACAACTCTTCTTTTTTTAGCTGCATATTTAATTAATTTTTCAACCTTTAAAGATGAAAATTTTTTTCCTAATACTAATGTTTTAATATTTAATAACTTTAAAATATCTCTTGTAATTTTTCCCATTTCAACATGTTGAGGCTCATCATGCTTGTTTGGCTCTCCGCGCCACCCAATAAGTAAAACCAATGGAATAGAATATACTTTTTGATGAGTTAGAGAAATTAATGGATTGATTGCATTTCCTAGGCCAGAGTTCTGCATGTATACTAATGGAATTTTATCTGATCCTGCTTGCCACCCTGCTGCCAGAGAAATTGCATTTCCTTCATTGACAGCTTGAACATGTTTAAAATTACCTATTTTTTTAATATTCTTTAAAAAAGGTTTGAGCAAACTATCAGGTACACCCGAACAAAAATTTATCTTATTTTTGTGAAATAAAGTTCCAAGTTTAATGGAATTCTTCATATATTTTATTTTATAAGTGTAAGTATTTCTTTAATTTTGGTTATTTCTTTATCAACCTCATGAGCTCTTTTGTTTTTTAAAATTCCCAAAGCTGTTTTGGTCATAGCTTTATACGCAGAACGTAATAATTGATTTGCATATATTATGATTCTAAATCCTTCTTTAATTAATTGTTTTTCTTTTGCTATAGAATAAGTTGAGGGAACACATACTAATGGTCTAAAATATTTCGATTTTTTAAACCTTCTTGCAAAATTAATTATTTCTTTTGGACTTTCACTTTTTGAATGGATTAAAATACAATCTGCACCAGCTTTACTGTACGCATCTGCTCTTATTAGGGCATCATTCGTTGTTTTACCTAAAATTATGCTTTCAATCCTAGCAATAACTAAAAAATCTTTATTATTTGCTGCTTCTTTAGCTACTTTAATTTTTTTTACAAAATTTTTAATACTATCTTGCTGTGCATCTTTTTGATCAGCAAACAATGAATTTTTTTTTAACCCCGTTTTATCTTCCATAACGATTGCAGATGCCCCTGCTCTTTCCAAATCTCTTACTACAAATTTTAAATGTTCAATTTGACCACCATTATCAATATCAAATATTAAAGGTTTTGTAGTTACAGACATTATAGAATTTACACCTTGAATACGTACAGAATAATCAACAGATTGATTATCTGGCATACCCCTAGAAACTGAGTCTGTCAAACTCGAGGACCACATGCCATCGAAATTATTATTTCCTGAATTATCTTTATAATTTACATTCTCTACTATTAATCCACTTAAAGGATTGTGGCACTCTAAGATTCTCAAACTTTTTTTTGCATCTAAAAGTCTTCTTAACTTTGACGTTCTGTTTATTGGATCATTTCCTAATTCAAAAGTTTTATTTTTGAATTTTTCTAATGAAATATTCTTTGTATATTTTAGCTCGATTAATTTTCCTGACCATTTTTTTAATTGTTTTATTACGTTTTTTCTAATATTTTTTTGAATTCCTTTTTTCCAATCATCTCCATGTACAACATAATCTGGCTTTATTAGATCTAAATTTTTAGTATAATCTAGGCTATCTTGGGGAATTATTTTTTTTATAAAACTAAAACCTTTTAATAATTTTTTTCTCTTTTCATAATCAAGATTTGGAACTTTTTTATAACTTATTATGGCTTCATCTGTCAGCAAACCAATATAAACTTCACCAAGTTTTGATGCTTTATTTAAGATTTTTAAATGTCCTTCATGAAGAAAATCAACAGCTAATGCAAGATAAACTTTTTTTTTTGATGTTCTCATGTTTCTAACTTTAGATTTAATTTTGTTCTAAATATTACTTATACACAATTTAATAAAATAAATAATACTTTTAAAATTTTTTATTAAATTTATTTATTATTTGTAATTTTAAAACCATTTAATATAACTAATCTATGATTAAAAATGATAATTTTAATAAAATTATAACTAAAATTGAAAAAATTAGATCAAAAAATAATGTTAATTGGATGAATATTTTAAGATTGGCTTTCAAATTAGATCCAAAAAATACTCTAAAATTAATGACAAAAATCAATTATGACGACAAGAAAATTTCAAATTTGTTTAAAAAATTAAAAAATAAAAACTAATCAATTTTTTTTAATAACTCATCCGCATATTTCGAGGAAAAAATTCCTTTTTTTAAATTATTTATATTTTTCTTTTCTATTAAGCTTTTCATATATTTTAAAACTGGAAAAATTCTATAATCATTTTCGTTTTTTTTTAAAGTATTTTTTCTCTGTGAGATAATTTTAGTTTTTTTATTATTTTTTTTAATAATTTTAAAATTTTTAAAATACTGACGAGATTTATTTTGCAATATCAAGTTTGAATAGTTGCTTTTAATTTTTATTTCGTGGATTGGATTATTTTTATAATCACAGTCAAAATCAATTTTAATTTTATTGTATTTTTTGGAAAAAACTTCGAATGATAAAGAGCTTCTAGTTTTATTAATAATTTTAGAAACTTTATAATTTCCAAAAAAAAATTCAAGATAATTTAATAAATGTATTAAATAGAAACTTACTATACCTCCACCTACACTTGAATTTGTTTTCCATGTGCGAATTTTATATTTATTGTGAAAAGCAAGGAATTTCCATTGAATATTAATTTTATTATAATTATTTTTTTTTTTTAATATTTTTTTAAATTTTTGAAAAATATCTGTGGCTAAAAAAGTGAAATCAACTATAAAATTCTTTTTATTTTTAAATCTTTTGTAAATCTTATAAGAATTATTCAAGTTTTCTGCAATTGGTTTTTCTATAAAAAAATATTTAATCTTAGAGCGTTTAATTTCATTACTTAGTAATATTTTTGATTGTATACTAGGGATAGTTGCAATAGCCAACATATCAATTTTTTTTTCCAAAAGCATTTTTTCCCATGAGCTAAAAAAATTAATTTTGTCATCATGCTCAAAAATTTTTTTTAATTTTTTTTGATTTCTTGAACATATTGCTACTACGTTTACGTTTCTTATTCTTAACAATGCTTTATAAATTACATAATATCCATAGCCTGAGCCAATTATCGCAGCATTAATTTTTTTCATACACTTCACTTAATAAAATATTTGCTATCAAATCATTTGCTAACTTATTTGGGTGACCGTCACAGCTAAAAAAAAGTTTTTCGGAATCATTTTCCACAATAGATAAGGTGGTTAAAATATCAATAAATCTGATATTATTTTGATTTGAAAAATCTTTAAGTTGTTCAGTTAATTTGGGATATTTTTTATTATTTTCAAAGTATATATCTATATCTGGTTTTGTAGGAACGAGAACTATAAATAATTCAGCATTATTTTTTTCTGCTTTTTCTTTAATTGAAAGAAGATTAAATTTCATCAAATCCAATCCATCACTATTAAAAACATTATAAAATGAATATCTGTCAATTTTTTCTTTAATAGTTGTTACTTCTTTAATTTCTTTATTAACCTCTTTGCTGGCTGATTGAATTTTTTTTGTAGTAACTCTAGATTTTAAATACCTTAGCAAATGGTATGAATAGGTAAAATTACTTAAATAATTTTTTAATTTTTCAGCGAAAGAAAAATTCCTTAAAGTATTTGTATAAATAAGCCTATAATCACCTTTCTCTTTTACAAGGTATGGTCTGTATCTGCTTTTGTGTATTATTTTTCCAAAAGAATAAGAATCATCCTCAAAATCATTGGCAACCGTAATAATAACTAGAACTTTAGAATGTTCAAATTTTGAAGCTAAATTAGAATATAACAAATTATACTGTGTTGTCCCAAAATGGCCTGAAGTGCCAAAATTTAAATGGGGTATATTTAATTTTTTTTCTAAAATGTTTGAAAACCTATCTTCCTGCTCAAGACCATATCCTTCTACAATAGAGTCACCGATTACTATAGATCTATTCTTTCCATAAAATTCTCTTTCAATATCAACCGCCCCATAAGAATTGGTTTTATATGTTACCTCAAAACAACTTTTTTTGTGAACTAACGATTTATTTGGTAAATGCCATGCACCAAAATATTTATTATAGTCGCCGTAGTGATGTCTACTTTGATTAATAAAATTTGGTCTAGATGTAATATTTAATTGTATAATAAAAATAAATGATAATAATTCTATTAAAATAAGAAATATCAAAAAATTAATTAGAAATATTTTAATAAAGTAATTTATTCTCATGCATGTACTCAGATTAACAAGAACATATCCTAACACAAAATTTAAAAGTATAGGACTTCAAGCTTTTATGTTTGGAAAGTATTCAAAATATAGTAGTACAATTTTTTTTAAAAAAAATAAACATAAAATTATTAGAAACAGAAGAGATATAAAAGTATACGATATAAATTTAGGAAAAAGAAGCCTTAAAGATAATTATAACTTAAATATTAATTTTATTTTAGTATTACTTAACAAATTTAAAGATAATATTTTTTTATTTAATAAAATTTTATATAAAATTAATTTAAAAAACATTAATTATATTCACGTACATAATATAAATTTTCTACTAACATCTGTTCTGATAAATATAATCTATAAAAAAAGAATAGTTCTATCAATTGGTGGATCGGATATTTATAATTTAAAAAAAAAATTTTTGTTTAATCTTTTGCTTAAAAAGGTAAGTTTAGTTCTTTCTGTATCAGAACAATTAAAAAAAAAATTTAACAAAATTTATCCAAATATAACATGTAAAGTAATGGGTAATGGTGTTGATCTAAATTTTTTCAAGTATAAAAAAATTAAAAAAAAAAATATTATTTTATCTGTTGGAAATATTAGATGGCAAAAAGACTACTTAACTTTAGCAAAAGCTTTTAATAAATTTCAAAAAAAAAATAAAAATTACAAATTATATATATGTGGAGAAGTATATGATAAAACAGAATATGAAAAAATTTTAAAATACTTAAGAAAAAATTCTATTTTAAACAAAGTAATTTTTACTGGATATATAAATTCAAATAAAATAAGAAATCTAATTTATAAATCAAAAATTTTAATTATTAGCTCAGTTAGTGAAGGATTGCCAAAAGTGTTACTAGAGGGAATTAGTTGTGGAACCCCAATAATTTCAACAAACGTTGGGGATAATCCTAAAATACTAAATGATAAATCTTTAATAATTCCCAAAAAAAATTTTAAAAAGATGTTTGTTGCTATAAATTCTTTGATTAATTCAAAAAAAAAATATAATCAAATCTCTAAAAATTTTTTTTTAAAAAGAAAAAGCTTTGATTGGAAAAATATTGTGATTAATGCTGAAAGAGTAATAAATAAATATATATGCTAAAGAAATTTTACAGAGAAAGAGAAATAAGAATTAAAAAACAATTTCAAGATAAAAAATTTCAGAAATTAAGCAACTCATGGACAAAATATTCATTGAAAAATGGATATATATATAATTTTTCCTGGTTAGGAATACCCATTATAAAATATCCTAGTGACATTATTACAATTCAAGAAATAATTTTTGAAGTAAAACCTGATTTAATAATAGAAACAGGCGTTGCTCATGGAGGCAGTTTAGCCTTCTATGCGAGTATTCAAAAAATTTATAACCAAAAAGCAAAGACTATTGGAATTGAAATAGATTTCAGAAAACATAATAAAAAAAATTGTGAAAAAATTTATAAACAACTAGATATAAAAGTTATTGAAGGGTCATCAATTTCAAATGAAACAATTAATAAATTAAAGAAATATATAAAAGGGAAAAAAAAAATTATGGTTATTTTAGACTCTGATCATTCAAATACTCATGTTTTTAAAGAATTAAATATATATTCTAAAATTGTTTCTAAAGGAAGCTACCTAGTATGTACTGATACAATTGTTGATTTTATGCCAAAAGGATTTTTCTTAACTGATTGGCAAAAAAAAAGAGCTCCTCATAGAAATTTTGATAAAGGAACAGGTCCATATGTTGCTGTTAAACAGTTTTTAAAAATAAATAAAAATTACAAAATTGACACAAAGTTTCATGCAAAATCTACAATAACAGAAAATCCGCATGGTTTCTTAAAAAAAATTAAATAATCATGAAAATTAAAAATATCTATTGGTTGGTTGTAGATTCAATGAGATATTACAAGGGTAAAGGTGACAGCAGATTTAGAATTAACTATTTAGATGAATTAGAAAAAGATTTTTTCAATTTTACAAACGCCTATACCTCAGCACCGAGTACAATCATGTCTGCTGCTGCTATGTTTACAGGTGTAGAAACAATTAAAATTGCAAGAAACTATTCTGATTGGAAATTTAATATAGATCAAATTAAGCCTTTTTCTTATTATTTGAAAAAAAATAACTTTCAAAATTTTCCAATTGACAACTCAAAGAGAGCTAGAGAAATGCTTAAAGATTTAATGGGTGTATTGAATTATAAATTTCATGAGAAATATGCTAGGCATCATTCTAATTGGTCAAATTTAGAATGCCTTCAAATTTTTAAAAATATAATTAAAAATGGTCCACAGGAAAATAAGTATATTCTATCATGGTTGGATTGTAGAGGTGATGCAAACATAGAAAATATTGTTAAAAGTCATATAAATTTTATTAAAGAATCTGGTCAGTATGAGGACTCAATTATCGTAATAAATTCGGATCATGGTTACCCTGATCCAAATGCTATAAAAACCACAAATATAGTTGGGAATAGACATGATTTAATAGTCACCGAAGATAATATAAAAGTACCTTTGTTGATTAAAATTCCAGGTTTGAAACCAAGGAGTATTAAAAATAAAGTTTCATTAATAGATATTTTACCAACATTACTAGAAACATTAGACTTACAAAATGAAAATAATATTGATGGTAAATCTTTATTAGATCTTTTAAAAAACAATGATAGTTCAAAAATTGATAATAGATTTATAAGGACCGACACAAGACTTTTATTACAAGAGGGAAAGATTACTTGTTTAATTAAAGATGATTTAAAATATGTGTATTACCACGATAATAACATAAGTGAAATTTACAATTTAAAAGAAGATAGTTCTGAATTAAATAATTTTGCAAATGATATAAATTATAAAGAAGAATTAAATTTATTTAAAAAGGAATATCAAAAAAGAGATGTAGAAATTTTTTCAGAGCAGAAAAATATCCTTCAAAATAATTTATTAAAAAGTTTAAATTATATAAAATTTAAAAATTATGACGAAGTGTTAATTTTATCAAATATAGATACTATGTATATTGATATAATTAAAAACTTAATTTTAAAAAAAAATAAAGAGTTAAATTTCAAAATTTTTCGAACAAAAAATTTTGAAAATAAGAGCAGTCAAAATATTTATCCTCTTGAATCAATTACTAAATTAAAGAACTATAAAACTAAATTAGTTGTTGTAATTGATGAAAAAAATTATTATCGAATTTTAGATGATAGATTTATTGAATATTCAAAAAAAATAAAATCAAAAAGAATTTTTCTTGATTTAAATTTTGAGAAAAATAATTTATTTTTTTCGAAATGGGTATTCCCATTGTTAAAATACAAAAATAATTTTGAATTTTATAAGAAAGATCCACTTCTTTTTATTGGAGATTTTACAAAATTATTCAATCTAATGGTACAACAATACATTTTTAAAAAAAAAGTTTCAACACCTCGAATGGAGGATGTAAAACTACAAAGAGATCGTTTTATTCAATCAAGAAAAGAAATGATTACTATTTCAGACAATAAAATTCTAGATCACACTTTTTTTTATAACAATTTAATAAACTGGGGTGGAACACAAAAAACTATGATATATTTAATGAGGTTGTTTAATAAATATAATCAACCATCATCAATTTATACTAATTCTATTACTTTAGATTTTTTGAAATCATACAAATTAGATGATGTAGATATTCAGTTGTTATCAGGAATTTCTAAAAATATTCCAAATGGGTTGGGAAGCATTTTTTTAAGCTTTTTTTATAAAATTTTCATGTTTATATTTAAAAGACAGCATATAATTATTGGTTCATTTTATCATGCGTTTGCTCAAAGAAAAAATTTTGAAAAATTAATAGATAGATCAAGATATTTTTCAACTTTTTTACTAAAACCAAACATAATTATTTTAATTTTTTTAAATTATTTCGCTAAAAAAGATTATAGTTCTAAAATTATACTGAATGAAAGAAATGATATAACGGAGCAATATTTTAAAAATAAATTTCTAGAAAAATTTTATGTTTACCTTCTTAATAAAAAGAAAATAAAATTTGTTACTAATTCAATAAACACATATAAATTTATTAAATCAAAAAATACAAATTGTGATTTAATTTATGTCTATAATAAAATTGGCTATGTAAATGAAAAAAATTACGATACTTATAAATTAAACAAAGAAATAGTTAAATTCTCTTGCATTGGACGATATACATACCAAAAAGGCCAAATAGAATTGATAAAAATTTTAAGTAATACCAAAAATTTAAATTATGAATGTAACTTCTATGGAAGAGGGTTGTTAGCAGATCAAATGGAAGTAGCTATATTAAAATTTAGACAAGTTAGCAAAATGAACCTTAAAACTTCTAATTCTTTAAGTGATATGTATCATAATTCAGACTTTATAATCATTAACTCACATTATGAAGGTCAATCAAATGTAATATTGGAATGTTTGGAATATGGTAGACCAATGTTTATAAATAAGAGATTAAAAAATGAGTTAATAGAAATTTACGGTGAAGAAATAAACAAATTTATAATGTTCTTTTCTGATTCTGAGGACATAGATAAATATTTTAATATAATTAAAGATGATTCTAAATATTTAAAACAAACTCTAAAAAATCAAAAAGAATTCGCGTTGTCTTATGAAAAAAAAGTAAACACTATTGATAAGTATTACTTAAATTTATAAGAAAATCCTTTTAAATAATAATATCTAATATTTTTTTATTGTTAAATTTTTTTGCTCTAGATCTTAATTTCAATAACAAACTATTAATATTTCCAACAAAAATATCACAATAAAATTTTCCTACTACCATATAAATATTCAAAGGATAATTTTTAATCTTGTTAATTTTTATCGTAGTATAAGGCTTTAAAGTATGTAAATCCTCGTAATATAATAAATTATTCAATTTTTTTTCTTTATTTAAATTAAGTAGTTTTGAATTAAATATGTACCAAGTTCTATATAATCTCATTGAGACTAAATACTTCTTGAATTCTAAGTTAAATTTTAATTTTAAAGTCTTAAAAAATAAACTTAAATTTTTTTTACTAATTTTTATTTTCTTTTTTTTTAAAAGTGGTCTTAAATAATGAAAGCAAGTATTGTGTGGATTTCTAAACACACCAATATAATTTTTATATAATAAATTTTTATCCCAAAAATCAAAGTTTATTATTGTCCTTGGATCTTTAAAAATAACTTTTCTTCTATTTTTTAAGATTATGAATTTTATATTATGTTTACTATTGTGGTCATTTTTTAAATCATCTAATGTTTGATTTAAATTTAATAAATTATGATTTAATTTATTTTTCACCTCTAATTTCAAATTTTTTTTATTTATTCTTTTTAACTCTAAATTTTCATAAAATTCATAATAATTTTTTTTTATTGTTCTTTTTTCTTTTATAAAATTAATAGGATTAAAAACTTGTTGATAATCAAGTTTATTTTTTTCAAATAAGATTTGTGAAACTAAACTGGTCCCACTTTTACCCATTCCTAAAATAACTGTAGTTTTATTAGTATTCATCATCCTCAATCAAATCATCATCCTGGTTGTTATTAATATAATTTTTTAACTCTTCATCAGAGAAATTTTTTATAAAATCGAATTTTTTAATTTCTCCATTATCTAAAACTAAAACTTTATCTGCATTTAATTTTATAAAATCAGTGTTATTACATGAAAAAATTATTTGAGTTTTGTTCTGATTATTTTTTTTGAAAGATTTCCAAATATT
>MDSZ01213171.1_pt1 | contig 24689 bp, 25 predicted proteins | sample 811201 | NCBI WGS metagenome assembly MDSZ01 (sample SAMN05326647, study PRJNA326480) | marine metagenome | isolation source: seawater | place: Indian Ocean: North | collected 2010
TTTAGAAATTATAAAAAAAAATTTAGAATTTATTGATTATTTTGTTTGTGAACCAGATCTAGGTAATTATGATGCAATTAATAAAGCTCTTTCATTATGTACCGGTGATTTAATAGGAATAGTAAACGCTGATGATATTTTATTACCTAATGCAACTTCAATATTGATTGATTATTATGATAAAAACCCTGAGGTTGATTTTTTCTTTGGCTCTGTAAAAAAACATTGGGGTACAATTAGTGGATATTACCCAAAAAAAATAAAATATTCTTGGTTTTTTTACACGAGTCATTCCACAGGTTTTTTTATTAAAAAAAATGCTGCAGAAATTAATGGTAAATATTCTTTGAAATATAAATATTCATCTGACTTCGATTATTTTTATCGATTAATTGTTCATAATAAATTTAAGGGTATTTCAACGAAAAAAAATGAAATTTTTGGTATTTTTAGGCCCGGTGGAATTTCGGCAACTTTAAATAAGGAGGATCATTTTTTTGAAAAAATTCAAATTCGTATTGATAATAAACAAAACAAATTTTTTTTAATAATTTTATTTACAGTTAAATTTATTTTAAATCAATTAAGTAAAGAAAAAATTAAAATAAATAAATTCAAACAATTTTTTTTAGAAAATTTTATTTAATCTTTATATATTATTATTGATCCAGTTGGCTCATATTTAATAGGTACATATATTAGGTTCTTTAATGATTTTTTAACTTTGATTAATTTTTTTTTAGGAGTAATAAATAGTAAAAAACCACCACCGCCTGCTCCTGCAATTTTTCCACCAACAGCTCCTGCTCTCAAAGCTTTATCGTAGGATAAATTTATTTTTTTATTAGTAATTTTTTTACTTAAAGATTTTTTAATATTCCATGATTCTTTAAAAAGTTTACCAATAAGATTTATTTTTTTATTACTCTTAACTAATATTTTAAAAGCAATTTCGCTCTTTTCTACTATATTTCTAATAGAATTCTGATTTTTAGAGCTTGAATTTATTGAACTTAAAACTTTATAAGAATTTCTATATATTCCTGTAAAGAAAAGTTGTAAGTTTTTAAAAAATAATTCTGAATTAATTTTTTTTTGAAGTGGCACCACTTTTACAGTTTTTTTTCTAAAGATAAATTTGTTGATTCCTCCATATGTTGCTGCATACTGATCTTGTTTTCCTATAGGCGATTTCAAGATATCTATTTCTATTTTACATGCTAATTCTGCAAGTTCTTTTTTATTAATTTTTTTGTTTTTTAAGGCAAAAAGCCCTTTCAATAATCCAACTGTGAATGCACTTGATGACCCGAGTCCACTCATTGCTGGAATATCTCCAATTGTAGATATGTATAAAGGTTCGTCTATATTTAAATACTTTAAAGACGCTCTTATTATATTATTTTTAATCCTGTCAATTTTATTTACATTTTCAGATTTTTGATAATTAAGTCTATATTTTTCATCAAAAGTGGTTCCATGTTTTTTTATTGTTACATATATAAATTTATTAATTGTTGAGGAAATCACTATTCCTTTATTTTTGGTATAAAATTTTTTAATATCAGAACCACCTCCAAAAAAGCTAATTCTTAGCGGTGTTCGTGTAATTATTGTTTTAAAATTTTTCATTAATTAATATTTTAAATAATTTTTTTAATCAATTTATCTAATTCATTTTTTTTTGATAAATTAAAGTAAGATATATCTAATTTTTTTGATACTTCTTTATCAGTATTTTTATCACCAATATAAAACATTTTAGAGAAATCTAAATTAAGATCATATTGAGCCTTAAGAAATAATCCAGGTGAAGGCTTTCTACAAAAACAATTATCTTTCCAGTGATGTGGACAAACATAAAAATAGTCAAGAGAACCTCCAATATTCCTAGCATCGTCAGACATTTTTGAGTTTATTTTTCTCACTTGCTCAATATCAATCATGCCTCTACCAATTCCAGCTTGGTTAGTAACAATTATTGTTTGATATCTTTTTTTTTTAATAAATTTAAGAGCGTTTAAACTACCTTTTTTCCAAATTATTTGACTTACTTTGTTTACGTACGTTCCTTTTTTTGGTTTTATATTTAATACCCCATCCCTATCAAGGAAAATAAATTTTCTATTTGAGAGCATCATTTGAGCTTTCATCAATCTTTGCATATTTCCAACTGTGCAATAAAGATTGAATGTCTTATAGGCTGTAACAATTTTTTTTTTAACTAAATTTTTTATTATATGTTTGCTTAAACTTAAATTTTTAGAAAATTTGATTTTTTCAATTATTTTTTTATTGATACAAATATAACCTATATCTACATAAGAAAGATTTTTTTTACTTCTCTTAATATCGTAAGTTTTTACTTTATTTTTTTTATCTATTTCTATATTTGCTTTACTAAAGTTGTTCCAATCATAATAAGTAACTATTTGAAATAAACTTTTTTTAATTTTAAAATTTGAGATAACTTTTTTTAAATTTATACCACAGTAATTGTCTCCATATAATAGCAAGAAATTTTTATTAAAATGACTTTTGGCTGAAATTAATCTCGCACCTGTATCTAATTCAACTGGTTGTTCTATAATCTTAATTTTTAATTTTGAATATTTGTATTTAGATATTATTTTTTTGAATAAATAACTTTTATAACCAGCTAAAAAAATTACTTCCTTAAAATTAAAATTTTTGAGCTGATCTAAAATGTGAATGATAAAGGGTTTTCCAGAAACTTCTACAAGAGGCTTTGGTATACTAGAAGTTATCGGCTCGAGCCTTTTGCCTCTACCCCCAACAAGTATAACAGCTTGATTGATTCTCAAAATAATCCTTATTTTATTATTTTATTATTAATATAAGTAATATTATATTGTATTAAAATAAATTCATTATAAATATCCTTATTAACTTAGTAATTAATTTTATGAAAAAATCAAAATTTTTAATAAATTATTATTCATCTCTTTCATTACAATTAAAAAAAATAATTAATCAAACTGATATTTGTGAAAAAATAATTAAAAAAATTAAAGAGACTAAAATAAATAAAAAAAAAGTTATAATTTTTGGTAATGGAGGTAGTGCGTCCACAGCGAGTCATTTCAGTGTAGATTTAACAAAAAATGCAAGAATAAAATGTATAAATTTTAATGAAAGTAATTTGATAACCTGTTTTTCTAACGATTATGGTTATGAAAATTTTGTAAAACAAGCATTAAATGAATTTGGCGATAAAGGAGACTTGTTAATTTTATTGTCAGTATCAGGTGAGTCAAAAAATCTTATCAACGCAAGTAAATTTTGTAAAAATAAAAAAATTGGTTTAATTACACTTACAGGAAAAAGAAATAATAATTCATTAATTAAAAGTAATAAAAATGGTATCAACCTTCACATAGATTCAACTTCATATAATATGGTGGAAATATGCCATCATATAATTTTATTATCCATCGTAGACTGCTTAATTGGAAAAATAAATTATAATTCTCTTATTGGAAAAATATAAAATTTATTTTTTTAGATTAAAAAAAATTGCTATTGGGTAAATATCTTTCAAGTCGTATTTAACTAACAAACTTATAATAGAGTCTAAAATATATGCAATTGTAAATAAAATTAAATTTAAAAAAGGAATTTTTTTTGTAAAATCAGATAAAAATGAGTAAGAAGCACAAAAAGGTCCAAAACCAAGATTTTTAATTTCAAGTATTTTAAATTCTTTTTCAAAAAAATGTTTCAAAAAAGGTTTTGTATATCTTAAATAGTCAGAAGGTGCTCCATGAAATCTATATAAAAATGGTGTTGAACCCATTAAAATTCCATTTTTTTTCATCATTTTTTTTATTTCTACTTTAGCATTGTTAAAATTTGTTAAATGCTCCATCACATTAAAATAAATAACTGTATCATAAAAATTTTTTTTTAGATTTACTTTTTTATTTAAATCAATCCTAATTACATCTTTGTGTTTAATATTCTTATCGCTAAAATGAATTAGTTTTATATTTTTTCTTTTTGCTATTGATGAGAAGTTATTTTTAGAGTTAGGTGCACTTCCAAATTCAATAACTTTTCCAGAAATATAATTTTTACTACATTCTATATTTTGTAGAATTCTACATAGACTTTTATTTTCATTAATTCCTTTTAAAATTTTAAAGAACAATTTAATTGAAAACATAACTTTTACTTTTATTTATTTTTAAAGCAGTTTTGTAGACATCAATATATTTTTTTGCGATCAATTGTGAAGAAAAATTATCAGTTACGAATTTTATACATTTGTCACTAAAAATATTTAGATCTTTAGTTTGCTCATTCAATACCCATCTTATTCCTTTCTCAAAATCATCTTGGTCCATATATTCTGACAAATAACCAGTTTTTTTATGTTCTATTGTGTCTTCAAGACCAGTTTTTTTAAAAGCTACAGTTGGAGTTCCACAAGATGCCGCCTCAATCGCTACTTGGCCAAAAGCTTCCATTAAACTTGGTGCTAAAAGGACATCTGCTGATGAATAAATTATCTTCAATGCAGTCGCATCACCACTAAATGATTGATTTATATTTATGACTTTATTACTTAAATTTAACTCACTATTTTGACCAATATTTAAAATAACAATGTTTTTATCTTTATTTAAAAAATCATTGAATAAAGATTTTATAAATTTATACCCTTTTCTTAAATCTTTGTTTCCATTAGTAGACATAAAAAGTAAAATTTTTTTATCTTGTGGTAATTTAAGAATATTTCTGGCTTGAGTTTTTTTTACGGGAAACCATTCATTTAAATCCAAAGCTGGAGGGATTAATGAAACGTTGCTATTCTTAAATAGCAAACTTTCTAAAGTTTTACTTTTTAACCATTTACTACTACAAACAATATGGTTAATTTTTGATTTCCAATATTTCTTTTTTCTATTCCATAAAAACCGATTCAAATCTATGCCAGTTTCATTTTTATCTTTCATTGTTTGATCATATCCAAATTTAAACCTATCACTTTCAGAATAATGTTCTCCTCCACACATAGGCCACATATCATGAAATGTCCAAACTATAGGCAATTTAATTTTAGAAATATCTTTAATTGAAATTAATTCATTATTTATCCAATGAAGGTTTATTATATCTGGTTTTATTTTGTTTATTTTTTTTATTAAATTAGAGTTAAAAAAATTTATAGAATGAGAATACTTCCCATCATGATTATAAAAATATTTTTTTTGTCTGGCTAATATAATTTTAATATCATTAGCTAATTTTTCATATGATGAGGTGGGTCCAATTACTGAAGATAGTTTCGTAAGTTTTTCTGCTACTAATACTAAAGAATCAACTTTGGATTCTAAAAGAGATTTATGTAGCCGCATCATACCTATTGAGGCACCACCTAGTTTATCTGAAAAACCAATATGAAGAATTTTCATTTATCTAATTTTTTTTTTATCTTAAGTATATTCTTTTTTAAAGAATCATTACTATAAATACTTAGATTATTAATCCTTTTTTTTTTCAAGTTATTTCTTAAAATTTTATTTATTTTCAAAAAATTTTTCTTCAATAATTTTAAATCGTTATTTTGATATTTAAATCCCTTTTTTCTATTTTCAGTTCTTTTGAATAATTCCTTAAAATTAGAATTTATTAAAATTACTAAATTAGGTTTTGGTAAACTATTCAAAAATTCATCAATCTTTTTTAAGTGTTCTTTTCTTAATTCATTTTTATAAACTTGAAAAATTGATTGATACAAGCCTTCATCATTTATTATGATTTTTTCTTGAGATTTTAAATAATTACTAGCTAAATTTAACTTAAAATTATCTAATGACCTTTTTTTTCCACTTTCGTTATGAAAAGTTAAATTAAGAATTAACTTAAATTTATTTATAATTTTATTAAGATTTTTTTTTTTGATTATCAAATTAATTTTATTTTTTAAAAAGATATACTCATTTTTAAATAAAAAATTTGACTCAAATTTTATATTTTTTTTATAATAATAAAATAATTTAAAAAAAATTTTTTTAGTAATCTTATTTGATTTGTAATAAGAAAAAAATAACTCATCATTTTCTATTATTTTTTTTTTTAAGTAATTCTCTTTTAATTTTTTTGTTATATAAGATTTACCAGCCCCTGGAAATCCAACTAGTTCAACAAAATAATTCATTCTAAATTTAAAATTTTTTCTTCAAAATATTTTAGGTTTTGTTTTATTGCGACATCTTCATCTAGAATAAAAATTCTGTCTTTAATTTGTTTTTTTAATATTTTAATCAAAAAACTATCTACAAAACCTCTATTTTTTGTCATTTTTCCTGAATTATAGTAATGATCACCTCCCTCAAAGCTAAGCCCAGAAACAATTAAATTTGAGTCTGGATATTTTTTTGATGCATACAATAACGCAAAAAAACCTGATGATACTCCAAAAAAACCATATTTAAAAAAGCTTAAAAACATATGCTGCATTTTTTTTAATAGATTTTTGTTGTAATTTAATTCAGCCAGATAAAGATTTAATAAACCATTTGTAAAAAAAAATTTCTGATAAATAAATTGCTCTTTTTTATTAAATCTTTTAATTATTATTTCTTTTTTAAATAACTCATAAATTTCTGAATAATCTTTATCAAAATCTCTTATAATGAGTTCATCTGGTTCAGACTTAATTACTCTAGATTTTATATCTTCCAATTTTAAAAAAGATTTTGCACCAATAATACAACTATGTCTTACTCTTTTTATTTTATCATTATATATGTATGCCAATTCTGCACTTCCATTTGAGGTAAATATTTCTTTAGCCCGAATTTGTGGTATTTTATAGGGTGATTTAGATCCAAAAATAATGACGTTATCCATTAAAATATTTGATTAATTGATTTAAATTTTTGATTGTATTCTTATATTTTTTTTTTTTGATCTCGTAGCCATAAGCTGCAAAAACAAAATTAACTCTAGCTCTCCTTGCAAATTCAGCATCTAGATTCATATCTCCTACATAAAAACAATTTTTCTCATTTATTTTTTCTTTAGAAATAATCTTTAAAATTTGTTCTGGATGTGGTTTTGCTTTGTATTTTTTTGAAGGTGAATATACGTAATTAAAATAAAGACCAAATTTGGAAATTATTTTTTTTGTTCTTTTCTTATCCTTAGAGGTTATAATAGCCGTTAAAAAATTTTTTCTATATAAAATATTTAAGAGTTTTTTTACATTCGGATAAATTTTTATTAATTGAATATTTTTGTTTGAAAAATTATCATAATTTTTTTTTATTAATTGATGATTTTTTCTTATATTCAATTTTTTTAAAATTTGAAAAAAAGGTAGACCTAAATATTTTTTATAATCTTTAAAATTAATGTTTAAATTAAATTTTTTGCATGTATTGATCCATGCCACTTCCATATTTTTGATTGAATTAATTAAAACACCATCTAAATCGAAAATGATAATTTTCTTTTCAATAAGCATTTCTATATTTATCTTTTTTAAAAAACTCTATTGCTTTTAAATAATCATCTTTAATATCTACAGAAAAAGTGTTTGAATTGAGCGAAAATGTTCCAATACTTAAATTATTTTCAAGTGCCCTGAGTAATTCTATGCCTTCAATTTTTTCATTTAAAGTTTCTTTGCTTTTGCAATACTTTTCCAGTGCTTTTGGTTTAAATGAGATTATTGATAAGTGTTTATTATAAAATTTAGGTTTTATCTTATATGGGTAAGGTATTACAGATCTACTCAAATATAATACTTTATTCTTTTTATCAGATACAACTTTGACTATATTTTTAGTATCAGGATTTTTAAACTTTAAAGTTGGTAAAATTATATCAAATTTTTTATTTTTTAAATGAAAATTTATTACTTTATCAATATGTTTTGGATTTAATAATGGCTCATCTCCTTGTATATCAATAATCAATTTTGGTTTGAATTTTTTTGCTACCTCATTAATTCTTTCAGTTCCATTTTTATGTTTTTTAGAAGTTAACAAACAATCTCCACCATTTTTTTTAACTATATCCCGTATTTCTTTACTATCTGTACATACAATAATTTTATCAAGTTTTTTTGCTAAACATGCTCTCTTAAAGGTATGAACAATAATTGGAAGATTGTTAATTTCTAATAGTGGTTTTTTTTTGAGTCTTTTCGAATTCAATCTTGATGGAATTAGTCCTATAATCATTTAATTAATTTACGTTTCTTAATTTATTTTGTTTAATAAAATCTAATGAAAATTAAATATATTATTTTATTTCAATTACCACTTAAATTTACAAATAAAGATAATTATTTGCTTGAGACCACTAACTTTTTGATGATTATGTTAAAAAAAAATGTAATATTTATTTTTTCTTGTAACCTTAAAAACATATAAAATTTATTTTATTTTATGAAAATTAAAAAAGCTTTATTTTTCGGATTAGGTTCTATTGGACAACGACATTTAAGAAATTTAAAACGATTGAGAAAAAAAATTGATCTATATGCTTTTAGAAGATTAGATAATAGCCCTTTACTAAATAGTAAAAATATTAAAATAAAAGGTAATGTAAATAAATATTACAATATTAAAAAGTTAAATTCACTTAAAGGTAAGTCATTTGATATAATATTTATTACAAATCCTTCAAGCCATCATTTAAATAGTATTTTAAAGCTAAAAAATCAAAAAAATTCTTATATTTTTATCGAAAAACCAATTGATGTAAGTCTTACAAAAATCAAACCATTAAATAAAATTCTCAAAAAAAACAATTTAAAAACTTTTGTTGCTTGTAATTTAAGATTTACGAAATCTTATAATAATTTTAGAAAATTAATTAGACAAAAAAAATTAGGAAAAATAAATTATGTAATGATTAAATCCAGTTTGAATATAAGAGAATTTCATAATTATGAAAATTACAGAAATAGTTATACCTCCATAAAAAGACTAGGTGGAGGAATAAATTTTACAAGCATACATGAAATAGACTTGTTAGAAAATTTATTTGACTCATCTAAAATAATTTTTTCATTAACCGACAAAATTTCTAAATTAAAAATTAATGTAGATGATTTTTCTAATACAGTTTTCAAATCAAAAATAATGAATAACAGTTTTTTTACAATATTAACTATGGATCACTTTCAAATTAACAAAGAAAGATACATACAAGTGATTTTTGATAATGGAGAAATTATTTGGAATATTCTGGAAAATAAAATAACAATTTTTAGTAAAAATTCTCGCAAAATAATCAAATCAAATGAAAATCATAATGATATGTACATTAAACAATTAAAGTTTTTTTTAGATAAAGTTGAAAACAAAAAAAATATTCCAAATATTTTTAATCATAAAAATGGAATTAAATGTTTAAAAACTGCTCTCAATATAAGTAATAAAAATTATTAATGGTAATTAATTTAAAAAAAAAAAAAATTGCTATTGTTTTACAAGCTAGATGTGGTTCAAAAAGATTTCCAAACAAAATACTTAAAAAAATTTATAAGAAACATAATTCAATAGACCTAATAATTAAAAGACTACTGAATGTATTTTCAAATGACTCTGTTATTATTGCTACTTCTAAATTAAAAATTGATAAAAAACTGTCTTTTTTTAGTAGAAAATATAAAATAGGTTTTTTTTCAGGAAGCCATAATAACTTAATAAAACGTTATTATGATTGCGCGAAGTTAAATAAATTAAAATATCTTATTAGAATAACTGCAGACTGTCCTTTTGTTGATCCATATATGATTAAAAATTTTCTCAAATATTTTTTAAAAAATAATATGAGTTATAGTTGTAATTGTGCGCCTTACGAAAAAAGGACTTATCCAGTTGGTAGTGATATTGAAATATTTAAGTTTTCAGAATTAAGTAAATATAAACTGATTAGTGCAAGTAAATTTCAAAAAGAACATATTTCTCCATTTTTTCTTAAAAATACAAATAAAAAAAACCTATTTAGTCTCAAAAAAGATTTATCAATGATTAGATATACATTAGATTATAGTGAAGATTTATTGCTATTAAAAATTTTATCGTCAAAATTAAAAAATCCATTTAAAGCTAGATTTAGTGAAATAATTAAAAACTTAACAAAAAATAGTAAAATCAGATCAATTAATTCAAAATATGTTCAAAAGTATTATAAAAAAAAAATTAAAAAAGGTTATTAGTAATGAAAAAAATCGACACTATTATTGAAGCTAGAATTGGATCTAAAAGATTACCAGGTAAAGTAATGTATAAAATCAATGGTATTCCAATAATTGAATTATTAGTCAATAGGGTAAAGAAAGTTAAAAGTGCGGGTAGAATAATAATTGCAACATCAATTAATAAACTAGATGACGAAATTATCAAATGGGCTAAAAAAAAAAGAGTTCTTTTTTACAGAGGAAATGAAGAAGATGTAATGAGTAGAGTTTTGAATGCAGCAAAATATTATAAAGTAAAACACATCTTAAATATAACTGGAGATTGCCCTCTCATTGATCCACAATTAATTTCACAATTTATAAATATTTATAATTCAAATAATTGTGAATATTTGAATAATTGTAAATTCAGAACTTATCCAATAGGAATGGATATTCAAATATATCCAACAAAAATTCTAGAGAAATCTTTCAAACTTACAAAGAAAAAAAAACATAGAGAACATGTTACTTTACATATGCTTGAGAATCCAAATCTATTTAAACATCTTAATATAATTGCCCCTCCTGAAATTTTTTTTCCGAAACTAGGTTTAACACTAGATGAAATAGATGATTATAAATTAATTAAAAAAATATTTTTAAATTTTTTTAGAAAAAAAAATTCATTTACTTGTCTCGATATTATTAATTATCTAAATCAGAAACCAAAATTAAAACTAATTAACATCAGAGTAAAAAGAAAAAAAAAATAATATTGATGAGATCAAAAAAGACATTAGTAGTATGTAGTGATCCGGGGGGTGCAAATTGTTTAGCAGCATATATAAAACAAAAAAAAATAAAATTTGTCGCAAAACTTGATAATAATGCAAAAAAAATATTTAAAAATTATTTTGGTAAAAGTTTAAAGACAACATCATTGATAAAAGGTATCCAAAATGCAAATCATGTAATCACTGCCACAAGTTGGAAAAGTAATCTTGAAAAAAGAGCAATTAAACTTGGAAGAGATAAAAAAATAAAAACTACTACTCTATTAGATCATTGGGTAAATTATAAAGAAAGATTCATTTTAAATGGAAAAGTAGAGCTTCCCGATATATTAATTGTTCAAGATAAATATGCAGAAAAATTAGCATATAAATATTTCAAAGGAGTTAAGATTATAAGAGTTCCCAACTATTATTTAAAAAATAATCTGAATAAAATGAAAAATCAAAAACAATCAAAAAAAATTAATTTTTTATACTTGAGTGAACCAATTGAAACTCATTATAAGAAAGGAAATCTTTTTCAAAAAAAAAGAGATTATAATGAATTTGATTCATTTAAATTTTTTTTAAAAAACATAAATCTAATTTCAAAAAATATCGATAGAATAACATTAAGACTACATCCATCTGAAAAAAAAAATAAATATAATTTAATGCTTAAAAAAATTGATTTTTTGCCAATTCAAATTAGTTACAAAAAGCCACTTATTGAAGATATATGTAATAGCTCCATTGTATTCGGGTGTGAAACAATGGCGATGATATTAGCTTTAATGGCAAAAAAGAGAGTTATTTGTACAATTCCAAGTAAATCAAAATTAAATACCAGTTTGCCTTATAAATCTATTGAATACATGAGAGATTTGATAAATTAAATTTATGATTAACTGTTTAGTAATAGGACTTGGAAGAATAGGTATGCTATATGATAGCCCAAATTATCCAGCCCAAATATGGACACACACAAAAGCTATAAACAAAAGTAAAGATTTCAATTTAATTTGCGGAATTGATCCAAAAAATTCAAAACTTCAAATATTTAGAAAAAGATTTAAAAAATCTCTAGCTTATAGAAATATTTTTCAAATCCCAAAAGATTTAAAAATTGACTTAGCTATAATAGCAACACCAGCAAATAAACACTTTATGTCAATAACTCAACTTTTGAAAAGAATAAAGCCTTCCATGATAATTTGTGAGAAACCAATTGAATCAAATATCAAAAATTCTTTGAAAATTTTAAAAATATGTAAAAAAAAAAAAATTAAATTAGCTGTTAATTACATAAGAAGATGTGATCCTTCTGCTGCTACAATAAAAAAAATAATTACAGATAAACAAAAAAAATTTAAAAATTCATATTTTCATGGTACTATAAGATATTCTAAAGGTCTTCTTGAGAATGGATCACATTTTATTGATTTAGCTACATATTGGTTTGGTAAAGTTGAAAAAATAGAAATATTTAAAAAACAAAAACAATTTGATTACGATTTTAATCTGTTTTTTAAGAATGCAAAAATTACGTTTTTATCTTGCAATATAAAAAACTTTCAAAATTTTTCGATTGAACTTTTTATAAATGATATCAGATTAAGGTATGATTTTAGTGGTTATGATATTTCAATAAATAGAATTATTAAACATAAGAATTATCAAACTAGAAATTTGATTATGGATCCAAAGAAAAAAAAAATTTCTAGTCAATTTAACATTTATCAAAAAAATGTTATGAAAGAGGTAAAAAAAGTTTATAACAATAAAAGAAGCGATAAATTATCTACTGGAGAACAATCTCTAGAAATCTTAAGAATAGTAAAAAAAATACAAAAAAAAAGTATATGAATAGAAAGATTATTTTGAAACCATATAACTCTTTTGGAAAAAAAGAGGAAAATGCTGCATTAAAAGTGATAAAATCTAAAAAACTTTCAGACTTTTTAGCGAGGTACGGAAAAAATTTTAAAGGTGGTAAAAATGTTTTAAAATTTGAAAATGAATGTAAAAAATTTTTTAAAACAAAGTATGCAGTTGCTGTAAATTCTTGGACTTCTGGACTTGTTGCTGCGGCAGGTGCTATTGACCTTCATCCTGGTGACGAAGTAATAGTAACACCAAATACTATGTCAGCCACTATTTCATCTATAATGCATTGGGGAGCTATTCCTGTATTTTGCGATATAGAGGATGTTTATTTTAATATAGATCCTAAAAAAATTTCTAGTCTAATTACAAAAAAAACAAAAGCAATATTTGTGGTAGATATATATGGACATCCTTGTAACTATAAAGAAATACTAAAAATAGCTAAAAAGAATAAACTTAAAGTAGTCTCTGACAATGCACAATCGCCAGGAGCCCACTATTACAAAAAGTTTTCAACATCTATCGCTGATATTGGAGGAATAAGTTTAAATTATCATAAGCATATTCATACCGGTGAGGGTGGATTAATATTAACAAATAATAAAGATCTTTATTATAGATGTTGCTTAATTAGAAATCATGCGGAGGCTATAGTTGGTGATGATAAAAAAATTAAAAATATTTCAAATTTGGTGGGACACAACTTTAGATTTGGTGAAATTGAAGCTGCCATTGGATTGGTCCAACTTAAAAAATTAAAAAAACTAATTCAAAGACGACAATACATAGCAAAATATTTAACACAAAATCTTAAAAAGTATGATTGGATTAGGCTCCCATCTGTTGAAAAAAATTCAACTCACTCATATTACATGTATCCAATAATCCTAAATACAAAAAAGATAAAAATTTCAAGAAATAGTTTAATAAATAGAATTAGAGAATCAGGTTTAGAGGGAATACATAAGGGGTATTTACCCTCAAATCTACTACCGATGTTTAAAAAAAAAATTGGATTTGGGTATAAAAAATTCCCTTGGTCCATAAATAAATCTAGAAAATATAATTATGATAAAGGAACATGTCCCATAGCAGAAGAACTCTATTTTAACTCATTGATATGTTTTGAAATGTGCAGATATCAATTAGACAATAATGACTTAAAAAAATTAGTAATTTTTTTTCAAAAAATATTCGATGACGTTGAGAGTAATCATAAAATTAATAGAGTTAAATTTTAGATTATTATTATATAATTATGAATGCTGACTGTTTAATAGATGTAATAATACCTGTAAAAGAGAGATATGAATTACTTCTAAACGCACTAAATTCTGTAGATAAACAAACTTTAAAGCCGAATAAAGTTTGGATAATAGATGATTGTTCATCTGAAAAAATTGAAAAATTTCCCAAATATTCATTCAATATTGAGATAATTAGAAATGCAACAAACAAAGGTCCCTCTTACTCTTGCAATCTAGGAGTAAAAAAATCTAACGCAAAATATATAGCTATTTTAGAAACAGACGACATATGGAAGACTGATAAACTTTATAGACAATATGAATTGGCAAAAAAAAATGATTTAGATTTTGTATATTGTAATTACACGATTAATAAAAAAAAAAATACTCAAAAATTTTCTGATAACAAAGATATAATATTTGAATTACTACTAAAAAAATGGTCATGTCCCAATCCCTCAACTTTTTTTTTTAAAAGAAGTTCATTTATAGATATTAATGGTTTTGATGAGAGCATGATTGGAACTCATGATCATGACCTCTGGATGAAAATAAGTCAATCAAACCTCAAGTTAAATTATGTTGATGATTATTTAGTTGAAATCGAAGACTACAATCAAAATCAAATGTCAAGGGATTACAAAACAAGAATAAAATCAATTACATATTTTACCTCAAAACATAGAGAATTAATAATAAGCTCGAAGGGATTAAAATATTTCAATCATTATAAAAAAGAATTAATCTCTAGAGCCTTAATTCCATGTCTTAAAAAAATATTCTATGAAAAAGACATTTTAGGTTTTATTGTTGTAATCAGATATTTAATATTTTCTAAAATTTTTTATAGAAGAGTAAAAGATTATTTTAAAAGATAAAGATGTATAAAAAACTTAATTATTTTTATGGAATAGATTTTTTAAGATGGATAGCTGCATTTGGAGTAGTTATTTATCATTATTCTTTACACTTCCAAATTTCTGAAATTCAATACAATTCATTTCTTAATTACTTAGTAGTAAATAGGGAATTCGCTCCAAAGTTTGTTTGGCTTTTTTGGGCAATTTCTGGTTTTGTTTTCACAAATATTTATATTAACAGAGATGTTGGTATTAAAGAATTCTTTATATCAAGATTTGCAAGATTGTATCCACTACATTTTTTAACACTAGTAATTGTGGCAGTTTTACAAACCTTCAGTCTTTATATGTTTAATCATACTCAAGAAAATTATATAAATGATTTTTATCATTTTATTTTACATATTTTTTTTGCATCAGATTGGGGATTTCAAAAAGATTGGAGCTTTAATACACCAATTTGGTCTGTATCTATAGAAATACCAATCTATTTTTTATTTTTCTACACATTGTTTTTTTTAAAAAAATATAATTTTTTATTTCCTTTAGTTTTGGTAGGTTTCTTTTATTATTTGTTTCCAAATTTAATTGATCTTTTTGAAAATAAAAATTTTATTCAATTAGAAAAATGGCAAAATTTAGCTATTTTTAATTTTATAACTTGTATTTTTTATTTTTTCTCAGGAAGTTTTATTTTCTTTTTTTTAAAAAGATATCATCATCATTACAAAATTCTGTTTATTTTGAGTACAGTTTTTATTATCATAAGTGTCTTTTTACTCAATATTAATGAATTGAACTTCATAAGTTTAAAAAAAATATTTCCATCAACAGTAATTTTGTTTACATCACTAATAATATTCTTTGCGACAATTGATGAAATTTTTCCAAAGTTTTTTAAAAAAATAATTTTATTCAGTAATACCTCTTATTCAATCTATCTTATACATTTTCCACTTCAGCTAATTATTCTTATTTTTTTTGAAACTTATTTGCTAGATTTGGCAATATTTAAAAATTTATTCATTTTCCTAACATTTTTTATAATATTACAATTGATATCGACTGTCTCATTTAAATATTTTGAATCACCAATTAGAAAATATATAAATTTAAATTTTAAATAATTATTTAAAAAATAATCTTATAATAGATCTACTAGTATTTTTTGATTCAGCAGCTCTATGAACTACTGTTTCATTAAATATTAATAAATCTCCCTTTTTATGTTTTAAATCGAATTTAAATGTATCTTTTTCATTCAAAATAAATTCAGAATTTTTCAAAAATTCATTTATGATTTTTTCACTTATGAATAGCATTAAATAATTTTTAATATTTTCCTTCTTTATATAATTAACAAGATCTTTTAATTTCCAATAAGGTTTGTATTCTATTTTTTTTTCAAAAATACCTTTTCTTAAATAGTAAGTAATTTGATTACTTTTTTGAATAATGCCTAGACATCCATTTTGTGTATCAACATCATCTAAATATAATATACATTTTATTGCATAGTCATCAGGTGATAAAAATTTTTGGGGAGATGGGTCACCTGAATAAGCTCTATCCACATGCCAATCTAAAATAAAATTATCACTGATTTCAGAATAATATCCGTCCACTCTACTTAACTCTGCAGTTGAATTAAGGGCAGTTGATGCAATTTCATTCAGATTATATTTTTTAATTATATTAAAAATTTTTTTATTAAAAAAAAAATATCTTAATTTTTTGTAAAAAATATCATTTCTTTTGAGGAATACTTTTTCTTTCCTCGACATTTTATCAATATGTTTTGAACCAATGTTTTTTTTAAAGAAATCTATATCATTGTCTGATAATACATTGTTTAAAGTGGAAAATCCGTTGTTTTTGAGATTATTTATGTGTATTTCTGTTTCCATTGACAATTTTCATTAGTTCTTGTTTAAGTTTTTTATAAAAATTTTCCTTTTTAAAACTTTTGTTGTTTAATTCTTTTAAGTTTTTTTTGCAATATTCTTTTATTTTATTTACATAATTTTTTTCATTATCAATTTCTGGATTTGTAATAGGGTTTGGAAGAAATTTACTTTCTGGTAAATTTATATTGGTTGCATACTCAAGTAAATATAAAAGTTTATTTGCTAATAAAGACTGTTTTTTTGTTAAACAAAAAGAAATATTATTCAAATTTTGTAAATACCTAAAGTAGTCATGTTTATTTTTTGGTTTAAAAAATAAATTTTTGTAATAATAAGGGGCGTCCCCCCCTAATATAGCTTTTTTTCCAAAACATGCAAACTCTAGACCAATGGTTGAATTAGTTGTAACTAAATAATCGGTATATTTTAAAAGGACGTTATTTTTTATTTTTTTTGTACAAATAATTACATTATCAAAACTATATTTTTTTAAATAATTTTCTATGACACCTTGTTCATTATAATTATTTCTAGCTGGATGAGGTTTAATAATCCAAAAATAATTAGAAAATTTATTTTTACTTATAAAGTCTATTGTTGATGTAAATTGATGATAATAATCATTAAAAACCAATTTTCCAGATGTATGAGGTGCATCAGAGAAACAATGTAATGCAAAAACAATTATTTTTCGTTTTTTTTTTTCTTTTTTAATTTTAGAAATGAATCTATCATCTACAATTTTTGAAAATGCCTTATCAATAGTTTTTGGAGCAACATAATTACCATATACTTTTCCTACTAGCCTTTTTTTTATAAAATTGTTAATAATTTTTTGATTAGTTTTTTTATCTAATTCATTAATTTTTTTTTTTGTTATTTTCCAGATTGATTCAAATAAATTATTGTAAGATTTATAAAAATGAATATAATTATATCCAGTCGATATTGTTTTAATCTTATTTTTAACACCATATCTAGTTAACAAGTTTCCAATAGAAGTATATCCTTTTGAGGTAGATATAATTAGTCGTGGATTGTATTTTTTAAAACATTCATCTATAAATTTTATTTTGTATATTCCATCAACTAATACCTTAAAAAATTTAATAGAGTATAAATTTGGATTTATGTAATTGTTGTCATATCTTATATAATAATCATATAAAAGATCTCCAATATGAATTTTGTTAATCTTAAAATCATTTATTAGCCATTTTAAATTTTTTTTTCTTAATAAAATATTGATATAAAAATAGATTACACAAACAAAAAGTTTGACATAAATATTTATTTTGCTTCCAGATAACTTCTTTCTCAAAGAAAGAATTTTAATATTAGATTTTGAGTAAATATGATTTTTATCATATTTTGTTTTATCTGTTAAAACTATTGGATTTAAATTACAATATTCATTTAGTATTTTGGAAAAAATAAGACTTCTTAATGTTTTTTCATACCTATATCGATCATTTATAAAAAAAAATTTATTATTTTTTCTTAATTTAAAATTTATGTCATATAGTTTTCTTATATCCATAAATATTAATTGTTAGTTATCAATTTTGACTCTTTTAATTGATAAATTTTATTACAGTGGATTAGAGCATCTTTGTCGTGAGATATAGAAATCATGGTAATTTCTTTTTTAAATTCATTTAGATCCTGCATAATATTTTCTTGTGTTTTAACATCAACTGAAGCAGTTGCCTCATCTAAAATTAAAATCTTAGGACTATTATATAGTGCTCTAGCTATTGCTAATCTCTGTATTTGACCTCCAGAAAGCTGGACTCCTCTTTCACCTACTTGACTGTTTAGTCCATCATTTAATCCCATAATAAAATTTTTTAGATTAGCAATTTCTAGTGATTTTATTGCTCGTTCTTTGGAAATATTTTTTTTATCAATTCCCACAGCTACGTTTTCAATTACTGATCCATCCAAAAGATAGGGGAATTGAGATACATAACCAATTAGTTTTCTCCACTCTTTTGGACTTTTAAAAATACTATCATTATCACAAAAAATATCTCCCTGATTAGGTGTTATAATTCCTAAAATTAAATCAACTAAGGTTGATTTGCCAGATCCTGTTGCACCCATAATTCCAATGTGGTCGCCTTTGTTTATTTTAATACTTAAATTTTTGATTATATCATCTTTAGATGTGGAGTATTTAAAAGATAAATTTTTTATTTCTATAAAGTTATTAAAATCTAATCTTTTATTATTTCCCTCATTGATTTGTGTTTTTGAATTATTCAAATCATCTTTAAAAATTTCAGATAAAACATAAAGTGATGGTTTTGAATATTGAAAAGTATTCATGGACAGTAAAATCTTATTGATTGCTGGAAATAATCTGAATGCTGCAGCAGCAATCAATCCAAAAACAAATATTTGTTTATTTATGTCATCATGAATTTCTTCTGTTGTATAAAATATTATCAAAATTACTAGAATTGCTAAAAATTCTAAAAATAATTTTGGTATCTGGTTAATGTAATTCGCAAAATGAATACTTGTAAGTACCTTTTCGTTAGATTTATTAAATAATCTTAAAAAAAAATCTTGTAAATTAAATGCTATTATTTCTTTGATTCCTTGAATACCTTGTTGAACATATTTAATTCTTTGTTTATCCTGTATTTGTCTTTCTTTCCCTAATAGATAAAATTTATTTTTAAAGATAATGAAAAAAAATAATCCTAAAAAGAAAAAAAATGTTATCAGCTTTAAAGATATTTCAGGTTGATTTAAGTATAAAATAATAAAAATTCCAACTAAAACAATCGTTTCAATAATTATACTTAAAATGGAATTTAGGAGAGCTCTAGAAAACATTCCTGCTTCTGCAATAACATCCCTAACTGCTTTTGAAGAATTTTGTAGAGTGTGGAATAAATACGGTTTACGTAAATATTTCTTAAAAACTATTGATGTTAAATTTATTTCGATGTCTGCAGAAATTTTATATTGGACATATTTTGAAAATCCAATAAATAGATTCTTTATAAAAAAAACTATTATTAAAATTGAAAATAATAAAAATAATATATTTGTGGTATCATTTTTGTCTATGTCAAATAAAGCTAAAAAGTTTACAAAGTGTTCATTTGAAAATAGTTTTTCACTATTTGTTAGCGCCATCAAAAAAGGAACAAACATTGAAAAACTTAATAATTCCAAAATTAAAACAGCAATATTTAGCAAACCAAACAAAGAAATTTTTTTATAACCTATTTCTTTAAATACTAATAAAATGTTTTCCTTAATCATTTTTTAAAATTCAATTTGTCTCATTGTTTTGAAATAAAAGTCTATATTAATCATTAATTTAAAAATAAATATAATCAAAGCAATTTATTCTACCAAGAACTAATTGATTTAATTTGATTTATCAGCTATTTAATTTTTTTAAAACAAGAACTATTAATATAACACAATGCCCATTTCAAATAATTACATAATTTTTGGTAAACCAAATATTGGTAATGAAGAAATAAAATATTTATCAAATGTGTTAAAATCAAGATGGATTGGTACTGGTCCAATAACTCAAATTTTTGAGGAAAAATTCAAGAAATATAAAAAAACAAAATTCGCTGTATCTGTAAATTCTTGTACTGCTGCACTTCATTTGTCTCTTATAAGTATGAATATTAAAAAAGGTGATGAAGTTATTACTACCCCAATGACTTTTGCCTCTACTGTAAATTCAATTATACTTGCTGGAGCAAAGCCTGTTTTGGCAGACATAGATGAAAATACATTTAATATTGATCCAAAAAAAATAGAGGAAAAAATAACAAAAAAAACGAAAGGTATAATTATTGTTCACCTCGCAGGATTACCTTGCAAAATTAAATCGATAAATAAAATAAGAAAAAAGTATAATCTTTTTTTAATCGAAGATTGTGCTCACAGCATTGAAAGTAAATACAATAATATTCCTTTAGGAAACTTTGGAAGTACTGGTTGCTTTAGTTTTTATTCCACTAAGAATATAACTACGGGTGAAGGTGGAATGATAATTTGTAATAAAAAAAAATTAGCTGATCGGCTAAAACTTTTACGCTTACATGGTTTGTCTAAAGATGCATGGAAAAGAAACTTACCAGCAGCAGTCAAATTTACTGATAAATTTGAACATTATGATGTTAAGGAAGTAGGATTAAAATATAATTTAACCGATATAAATTCTGCAATAGGAATTGTGCAATTAAAAAAAATTGAAAAAAATTGGAAAATTAGAAAAAAAATTTTTTTAAGATACAATCAACTTCTTAAAGGTTTGCCTATTAAGTTTCAAAAAATAGAAACTGATATAAAAAATTTTAAACACGCTTATCATTTATGTATTATAAAATTAAAAAATGAAAGGAATACAAAAAATTTAAGAGATCAACTTGCCATTCATTTAAAAAAGAAAAAAATAGGAGTCGGTATAACTTATAGAAGTGTAACAGATATGACTATTTTTAGAAAAAAATTTAAATGGAATGATTTAACATGTCCTGTATCAAAAAACCTTGGGGATAATCTAATTAGTTTGCCTATTTATCCAGATTTAAAAAGCAATGAAGTAAAGTATATTTGTGAAAAAATTAAAGAATTTTTTAGAAAAAAAAATTATATTTAGATGTGATGCCGCTGAAAGTCCCAGAGTGGGTACAGGTCATCTATATAGATGTATTATAATAGCAAATTTTTTGAAAAAAAAATTCAAGTTAAAAAAAAATGATATCATTTTTTATTGTAAACTAGATAAAGAATATAGAAAATCAAAACAAATATTACATAAATCAAAATTCAAAATAAAAAAAATAAACTACAATATTAAAGATAACTCACTTGATGAAGCACGGATTCTTTCTAAAGAAAAAGGTAGGTTATTGGTAATTGACAGAATTACAAAAACTAATTTAAAATTTTTCAAAAAAATAAAAGATTCATATAAAAGAAAATTTATATTAGAAGATCAGTCAATTTACAGAAAAAATTTTGACTTAAGTATAAATTCACTTGTTATACCTAAAACCAAACTATTCAAAACTGATAATTTAGGTTTTAAATATCTAATTTTGAAATCTTTTAATTTTACATCTGCAAAAAAAGAAAAAAATAAAAATATTTTTTTATCTTTTGGAGGTTATGATCATAACAAGTTATGTAATAAAACTATAAAATCTTTAAATAATTTAAGTAAAAAATTGAATTTTCTAGTTCCAAAGTCATACCAAATAAAAAAAAGCAAATTCAAAAATAATCATAGAATTATTTATTATAAAAAAAACCAATACTTAAGATATTTTAAAGAATGTAATATAGCAATTGTGTCTGGAGGTCTTACTCTCTATGATGGAATCGTATTCAAAAGAAAGATTATATGTATTCCTCAATATAATCATCAATTGATTAATGCAAAAAAAATTCAAAAGATATACCCTTTGTATATACTAAATTATTCTGACAAAAACTTTAATATTAAAATAAACAAAATTATTAATGAATTGTATGGAAATAAATTAAGTTATATAGATAAGAAAATAAAAAATAATAAAATTTTAACTAAAACTAATTATATAAACACTTTAAAAAAGATATCAAATTTATATGAAAGTTCACTCTATTGAAAAATTGTTTAATTTTAAGAATAAGATTATTTTAATTTCAGGTACTAGCGGATTATTAGGAAAAAGTCTGGCAAAATTATTTTTAGATATTGGCAGTATTGTTGTTGGTTTTGACCTTAAAAAACCAAAAATTTATCACAAAAATTTTTATCACACCACAATAGATATAACTAATGAAAAAAAAGTAATTAAAAATTTAGAAATAACATTAAAAAAATTTAAAAGAATTGATGTAATAATAAATAATGCTGGGGTTTCTTTTTTTACAAAATTTGAGAATAGAAAAAAAAAAGAATTAGATAAAACGTTTCAAGTAAATATTACTGGAGCGATAAATATCAGTAAAAATTATTTTTTATCACATAAAAAAATGAAGTTAAAAAAATGTAAGATTATAAATATTGGATCAATTTATGGCAATATGAGTCCAGACTTTAGAATTTACGGCAAAAATGATAATTTTAATTCTGAAATATATGGAATAACAAAGGCTGGAATAATTCAATTAACTAAATATCTTTCTGTTTTAATGTCTAAACACAATATAAATGTTAATTGCATGTCACCTGGAGGAATTTTAAATGAAACAAAAAAACAAAATTCTAGATTTGTTAAAAAATATATAAATCGAATACCTTTAAATAGAATGGCTATCCCAAATGATTTTTTTACTTGCATATTATTTTTAGCTTCTGACAGCTCTTCATATGTTACAGGTCAAAATATAATAATTGATGGTGGTTTATCGGCATGGTAAAAAAATTTTTAATTGCAGAAGCTGGCATTAATCACAATGGAAATTTGAAAACAGCTCTAAAACTTGTAAAAGCAGCAAAAAAATCTGGAGCAGATGCTATCAAGTTTCAAACCTACGTAACTGAAAAAAGAATAAATAAGAAATATACAAAAATATTTAATATTCTAAAAAAATGTGAGCTAAATTTTAATGAGTTTAAAATTATTAAAGAATACTGTGATGAAAAAAAAATAGAATTCTTTTCAACACCATTTGACCTAGAAGCAGTTGATTTTTTATCTAGTTTAAAAGTAAAATATTTTAAGATTGCATCTTTTGATATCTCAAATAATGACTTAATTAATAAAATTGTAACTAAAAAAAAAACGACAATTGTATCTACAGGAATGGCATCTTTTAATGAAATTAAAAAAATCAACTTAAAATTTAAAAAAAAAAAAATTCCTTTAATAATTCTTCATTGCGTTTCCTCTTATCCTAATAAAAAGGAGAATTCTTATTTAGCTAATATTAATTATTTAAAAAGATCACTTAATTGCGAAGTAGGTTTGTCAGATCACTCAAAAGGTATAGAAGTACCTACAATAGCCAGAGCAATGGGTGTTAAATTCATTGAAAAACATTTCATGTTAAATAGTAAACATAAGTGCGTTGATTCCCCTGTTTCAATTACCGCTAATCAATTTTTAGAATTAAGTAAGAAAATTGATGAAGTAGACAAAACATTAGGAAAAGTAAAATTTGGAATAAGAAAAGAGGAAAAAAACTCTATAATCTTTAAAAGAAGAAAGATTTATTAATGCACCTTCAAATACTAACAAGCAAGTCATCTTGGTTATTTAATAATAAAAAGAAATTTTTAAATAATTTAAAAAAAATAAAAAAAATTGAATTCATAAATAAATCTCAAGATATTTCTAATAAAGCAGATATTATATTCGTTTTAAGTTATTATAAAATAATTCCACTAAAATTCTTAAATAGAAATAAACACATCTATGTTATACATGACTCGGATCTTCCACGAGGAAGAGGGATGTCACCACTGTTTAATCAGATATTAAAAGGGAAAAAAAACATCGTATCTACTATATTTAGATGTGGAAAAAATCTTGATAATGGAAAAATTGTTTTTAAAAAAAAATTTTTTTATCCTGATAATTTTATTTACGATGAAATTAAAAATAGTCAAATGCAAAATAATATTATTATAATTAAAAAATTTATAACTTTATTTACTAAAAGAAAGATAAAATTTAAGTCACAGAAAGGCAAGGCAACGTATTATAAAAAAATTTCAGAAAGAAAAAATAATATAGATAAGTCTAAATCAATAATTTCCCAATTTAACAAGATAAGAACTAGAGATAATAAATTCTTTAGAGCTTTTTTTGTTCATAAAAAAAGGAAATATTTTATAAAAATAGAACCAGAAAATTCTGCGTAACAAA
>MDSZ01013966.1_pt1 | contig 24672 bp, 34 predicted proteins | sample 811201 | NCBI WGS metagenome assembly MDSZ01 (sample SAMN05326647, study PRJNA326480) | marine metagenome | isolation source: seawater | place: Indian Ocean: North | collected 2010
ATTTTAAAAAAGACAGATTTCATCTAATTTTTTAAGGAGAGGATCTCCATCAAGAGGATTAGAATGATCTGGTAAATCTTTTATTATGTATTCTTTCATATAATATGGTTCTTCAAGAATTTTATGTTTTTTCAATTTAAACTGCGAAACCTCCCATCTTATGAAAAACGAATTTTTTGTATAAACAACCGCGCTACATTTTAATAATGCTATACCTTCTAATTCAGTTGGGATATCTTCAATACTTACCTGAGTATTTTTTGTTTCGTAAAAATAAGTATCATCGTCGTAAAAACAATGTAATATATTGTCCTTGACTAAAGCTTCTTTATAAATACTCTCGCAATCTTCTGAGTTTATTTTTTTACCGAAAAAGTGTTCACTCTTTTCAGATGTTATTTCTACAATAGCTGCAGATATTTCTCTCATAAATTCCGCCGTGGATTCATCAACTACAACTTTGGCTTTTTGTTTTTCTTTGTTAAGAATCATAGACCCTTTGTTTATTTGTAAACTTATTTCAGCGTGTTTATACATAACTTTAGAATAATAGACATTTTTGTTTGTATTTACCGGATCATAGACTTCGACATCGTCCTTAAAAGCACCCATATTTTAATTAGTTTTAATATTTTAATTAAAATAATGGAACGAATCTTTATTTTATTAAAAGGATTTGACTTAAATTAAACTCCCCGTTTTTACACGTAAAAGAACAAACTGCTTTACCCTCCTTTTTAAAATTACCTTTTGACGTTAGTTTACTATTTTCATCATAAAATTTAGAAGTATCCGTGTGGTTTACTATTATATTATTATCAATTATTAAATTAACAGGGATGTCTCTTATTTTAAAAAGTCTATCTATATACCCGCACATATTTAAAAATAAGTTATGAGAATCAGAATTTTTATTAATTATAAGATGTATATGTGCGTCTTTGATTTTATACATTATAATAGGACTTTTAATATAAAATTCTTTATCTTTAATGTTTAATATATATTCAGGCGTTACTCTTAGATCTAATATATTAATTTTTTTATATGATATCATCTTAATACACTAATACACTAATGTATTGATATATTTAAATATAGTATCACTAACGTATAATTAATTATACATTCCAAATGGAGGGGAATCAACCTTGTCTTTTTTATTTTGAATAAAAATTTCGAAGGCTTCTGTAAACTCTTTAATTGATATATTGTATAAATTTTCCTTACCAAAATTATTTCGAGTGTTTATAATTATTGCCTTTTCTATAATATTATTTATATCACCACCGTTACCACTAAACAATTTAATATTTTGACTTATAAGATTTATAATTTCGTCTTTTTTACAAGAGGTTTCCCATTCTTTTTCATCTATATTTTTAAAATAAATCTCGGCTAATTCAGATGCTGTATAATTTTCTATTGTAAATGTCCAAGGAAATCTTCTACGAAGACCTGGATTTAGTGAAAAAAAACAAGAATCTAATTCTTTTTTATACCCCGCGATAATACATACTATTTTATCAACATTCTCCGTCAAATATTGATTGATTGTGTCTACACATTCTTTTGCATACATATCTTCTTGTCCGGAATTTGATCCCAGAGAGTAAGCTTCGTCTATTAACATAACGCCATTTTTACATCTATCTAAAGTCTCCATAGTTTTAATAGTTGTACCCCCCAAATACTCTGAAATTAAATCCGCTCTTCTTACAACATTGAATTTAGTTTTTCTAAATATACCCAATTTAGAATAAATTTTAGATAAAATATGCGAAACAGTTGTTTTACCTGTACCCGGAGGCCCTTCTAAAACGGTATGTAACATAACAGTTTCATCTATACCCTGTATAAAATATAAAATTTGATCTATGATTTGCTTCTTAAGAACCCCAAGACCTATCATATTATTTAATTCTATAAGCTCTTGTAATATTTTAGGAAGGACGTCCATTTTACTAGGATAAAAACGTCTGTATTTTCTTTTTGGTAATTTTTTTTCAGAATAATCTTTTATCATCTCGATTAGATTATCCAAGCTATCAAGTTTATAACTTGTTATATCGAACATATTTTCGTCAGAATCTGAATGATGTCCCAACCTTCTTTTCATGTTACAATTTAAAATATATTATTTTTTTAAAATACAATATATGACGTGTATTAATGATTACATATCAGAAATAAACGACAACGAAGACATCGATGTTAATAAAATTGTAAAATCTTTTGAAAAAAAACTCAAGAAATGTTTTAAACTATACGAAGACAACGTGGGGTTCGAAGATTATAAAATGACTGAATATGATTATATAGTTTTATATACTCTCTGGAAATATACAAATAAAACATGCTGCATAGAGGAATTTTTAGTTGTAATGTACTCTTATTATAAAATAGAAGAATTTTACTTTCCTATAAAATTGTTTAAGACTTCGAATTGTATAAATATACTTTTAGAAACCAATGCATGCATTATACTTGAAAAACTAATTAAAATAGATTAAAAATATTTTTATAATAATAAATGTCATATAAATTAAGGTTTTACAATGATAATATGCCTCCAGTACTAAGTAATGGCTTTCAAGATATACAAATTAATAATTATATAATAGGAGCCTCTAATGACCCACATTGGAAATTGTATCCAAAAGACCAATTTTTAAGTGCTAGAAATATGTATCCAATTGGATATGCATTTACTGACTATGTAGCCGATGCAAATCATTACATATTTTACATGCCAGACAACACTGGTCCTACAATGGATTATTCAAGAAAATTAAGAGATCATTTTGAGACTATTCATAAATATAGACAACAATACAAAAAAGAAGAACTAGAAAAGTTATCACAGGAAAAAAGAGAAAAAGCTTCGCAGATTAAAAAATTACTATCTGAGCAGAAAAAACAATTAAAAATGTATACCGAAGAAATTTCTAAACTAAGTTCAACCCGTGATCGCGCAATAAGAAACGCGGTAAGGTCGGGATCGGCAAAAAATGACGCACAAGAATTATATGACAGGCAAAACCCAATGTATGTTAACACCGCCGGAAGTATAATAGTCTTAAAATCGAATATTTCTAGTCTTCAAAATGAACTTAAAAATTACACGGATTAATATTTAATTATGGAAAGTAACTGTTACTTTTCTGAAAATTTAATAATTCCAGAAAATGTAATAAATGTTTATACCACTCATTCTCAGGCTACACAAATTAACAAGATTATAAAAATGTTTATAAATTGTGATTCTATAATCACAGATGCTACGGCCGGGATTGGCGGAAATGCTATTCATTTCATAAAGCATTTTAAAAAAGTTAATTTAATTGAAAAAGATAGTTATATGTACAGTATTCTTTGTAAGAATACAAATGTCCCAAACTTTACTTACAATTGTTCATATAACTGGGTTAAATTTATGTTAAAACAAGACATTGTTTATTTTGATCCACCATGGGGCGGTAATAATTATAAAAATAAGAAAAAGATAGATCTATATTTAGATAACATTAATATATTAAATATCATAAACGAAATTTATACTTTTACTAAAATAGCAGTTCTAAAAGTTCCCAATAATTTTAACGGGTCTAGAATAGACACTTCTTTCTGGGATAATAAAATATTTAATATTACCAAAAACAAAAAATGTGTATATAGACTTATTGTTTTTTATAAACCGGTTTAAAGACAATTCATATTTAAATGTATAAGTAAAATACCTGTACGGTTGCCCGAGTGGTCTAAGGGGGCAGACTTAAGATCTGCTGGCGTAAGCCTCGTGGGTTCGAACCCCACACCGTACAGATATTTTACCAAATTAAAATATATTCATTAATGTTGTATTATGAATATAGCTATTTCTGGATTTTCGGAATCGCCTGAAGTTAAAAAAATACTTCAAAACAACTTTACAATATCTGAAGTTATAGACGATAATGTAAAATTTCTTTTAACAAAGAAGAACGTGGATGATATACAATATAAATCCTCAAAAATTAAGCAAGCCATCACTAAAAATTTGCCTATATTATGTTTCGAGGATCTTAAGAAAGAAGATTTAATTAAACAACTTAAAACATTATAAGATAAAATAGTGTAAATGGCTGTGTTTTTACCATTATATGAAAGAATTCATTTGAGTTATAATGAAAATGAAATTACTGATTTAATGTATGATCAATTAGATAACATTGTACAAAAGCATAATGATGAAATAGTAGAAATGTATGTTTTAATTTACATTGGGTCCTTGTTTTGTCTAACTTTTTTTTACGTTATGTATATAATTATATCTTAAAAGTTAATTTTTTACGATCTGCATTTTTAGTTTTTGTTCTTTTAGTTAAAAAATCGTGGTATTTTTTGGCTAATGTGTAAGATTTTTTCTTTTTTCTTTTAAGTACTCTAAGTCTTACCATAAGTATCATCGCAACCTGTTTAATTCTTTTATGGGAGTATTTTCCAGATTTATAAAGACGTTCTAATTTACGAATAGTTTTCAACGTGTCTGAATAAGTTTTATATTTAATAGGTATAGTGTCTTTTGGATTTTTGTCTATGTATACGTCAAATGATTTTTTAGGATTTTTTGGATTAAAAAGAAATTGTTTCTTACCAAAGCATACTTTTCCTCCTCTCGGGCCTATACAACCCTTTTCATTCATTTTAAGAGCTATTGCAACAGCTTGTTTGTGTGGATAACCTTCTTTCATTAATTTTTTAATTTTGTATCCAACGGGGGCCATTTATAGTTTATTGTAGAAAATTAATAATCTAAATAATTATATTTTATGGCAAAAAAATAGATAACCTAAATATTTTTAATAAAGATAAATTAAAATAATGAATATATTCTTTTTGTCTTTGAATCCCGGAATATGTGCAAAAATGCACTGCGACGCGCATGTAAGAAAAATGATATTAGAATACGCTCAAATGCTTTGTTCGGCGCACCACGTGTGTGGTAAATATAAAAATCCAAATTTATATAAAATTTCTTTTAAAAACAACCCATGTACAGTATGGACACGGACAAGTTCCGGAAATTACATATGGCTTTATACTTTATTCATAAATTTATGCAAAGAATACACGCATAGATTTGGCAAAATACATGCATCGCAGAAACAACTAGAACATTGTCTGTCTTTTATTCCTGTTTATATTCCAAATGGTAATATAACAAAATTACATCAAGCCATGCCAGAAAGATGCAAACATACCCGCGACACCCAAGCATATTATAATTATTACAATATGGAAAAAACTTATTTTGCAAAATGGACGAATACAGACATTCCTTATTGGTACAAAAATTTAAATAAAATTTAAAATATGTTATAATTATTAAATATAAATGGAAAATAGTTTTTACCAATTTATAGTTGATAATTTTACACTTAGTGTGTTTGTCTCCGTCATTGTATATAAAATATTCAGTAGTTTATTGGATGATATAATAACACCTATATTACTCAATATAATAGATCCGCACCACTCCCTAACACAAGTAAAATTTGAACTCGGCGACTATTCAATTGAATACGGAAAGTCTTTTAGAGATGGTTTCGTTTCATTTGTCATTTTATTTATTATTTACTTTGTCTCTAGTACTATGAAATAATTTGAATCTTCTTTGTACATATTAGAAACTTTAATATCATGTAATTTATAATAATTGTCGATATCTGATTTAATTTTTTTAAATTTTTTATCAAAAAAGACACTTTTGCGAAACTTGTAGTCATATGTTTCTTCTAATTCTATATTATCATTCTCATCGGAACAATTTATATAATACATAAATGTAGTATTTTCTGCGCAAAGCAAATCGTTTGGAGAAGGAATACATAATTGCCCAAGCAAGCATTCGTAAGCCTTATTGTACATATCAATGTATGTATCTTGAATAGTTTGTTTTATATTTTCATCAAACGGGTTTAATATATAAAATTCCCAGCCATTGTTTAGCATTTTATATATTAAAATAAGTTTTGTTTTTAAATTAATTTTCGTCGGAAGATTCTTCTGAGTAACTTTCATCTGAATAATCATCTTCTGAATCAGAATCTTCTAAAAATTCTAGATCAGTTTCGGTCACCATTTCAAATTGCTTTTCTTTTAATTCTTCATCTGGAATGTCTGGTTTTTCTAGAAGGGGTGGGAATATTCTGGTTAGAACTTCTACTATTTCAGTTGTTATTTTAGTTTTATTTACACACTTGAATCTTACAAAAAGGTCTCCATAAGAACCCGGTTCTCCTAAAACGGGCATTCCGCATCCACTAATCTTCTTTAACATGTCGTCTTCATCTCCAAAAATATCAAATGGTTCACCTGTTATTTTAAATGTTTCCCCGTTTAAGTGTTTAAAATATAAGACAGGATTATACGCCTCTGCTAATGAAATCTCCTTTTCAAGTAGTAAATTATTTCCATCTCTAATGAATTCCGAATGCTCTTCAACGTCAAGCGTAACTACTACGTCACCTGTTTCGTAGCCCTGTTTTTCATCTGCCATATGATTAAATCTAATAGTTTGTTCATCTATCATACCGGGTTCAATCTTAATTGATAACTTCTTCTTTTCTTCTTCATAAGACCCGTCAGTATCAATTTTGTTTCTTCTTAGAGCTAACTTTTTCTTAGTACCACTGTATAATTCTTCTAAACTTACTGACAAGGTAAATGCCATATCTTTTGTTCGGGGGGCTATTGGATCATTGTCGTCTGAGTCATCCGATTCAATTTCAACAACTCTCTTTTTCTTTTCCTTTGTCTTTTCCTTTCTACTACTAGGTTGAGGATCAGATACATCTAATGATATTTTTGATTCTTCCTTTTTAACTGGTACCAACGGAGAAACCTTTTGTTTCCCCATTTTTCTACTACTATTATCCATTAACATTTCTGGTTTTACGACTTCGGATACAGATTTTGTAATTTTAGAAATAGCGCTAGTCATTTCTTCTTCTGTAAGTTGTTTTTTACCACTTCTCAATTCTTCAGGTGGTTCAATTTGGCTAGCCACTTTCTGTGCAAGTTTCATAATTTGACCAAAATCAGGGAGTTGCTGTTGCGCCATTTAATTTAATTAAATATTTAAAATAGTGATTATTACCGCGTTATTTATCTTTTACTTAGATCTATCTTTTCTTTTTTATCCCCTTCTTCTACAAAAGTAACATTTTTTGTGTATCGGTTACCAGAATGTTTTTTAGAAGCAGGTTTTTCAGTAGTCAATAAACTTTCAACTTTATCAAATGCCTTTTTACCTTTAAATATTTTAGAAGGATCATTATCTATAATAAGTAAAGGTACCACGTCGATATCTATACCCGTTTCAATTTTATCTTCTTTTACATTAATGTATTCTATTTCAGCTTCTTGTACTTTACTAACCTTTATTAAAAAATCTGTAGAAGCTTTACAATTTGGATGATAAACCACAACTAAATTAAGAGAACTCATTTATTTAAAATTTTGATTTAAAATATTAATTGTAAACGTAATTATCGTCTGCGTCTAGACGCGGTATAGATGTTTCTGCTAACATCCGGTTCTTTAGGAACTTCTTTAACAGGAGGTGGTTCTACTGGTTTAACTTCTTCGGCGTCGGGTAATTCTTTTAATAATTTTTTGGCTTCTTTTAAAATTTCGGGATCTATTTTGGATTTTTTAGCGCGAACAAAATATTCTGCTATTTTAGTCTTGTTCTTATTTTCTATAGCTTCTTGGATTATATTTGTAAGTTCCGTTTTAGACACTACCTTTTTAGGATTTATCTTTTCGTATTCTTCTATTACATCTACGAGTGTTATTGTTCCGATTATTCTTGTAAACATTTCGTTAATGTCTATTTTATTTTTAACAGCAAATTCTACTGCATCTTTTTCGGCGTTTACTTTTTCTATAATGTCGTATATAAATCCTCCGTCTGTAGTTAATTTACTAAATGCTGTATTTGCCACGGCTTCTAATATATCAGCTCTGGTTACTAGGGGTTTTCCATTTAACAAAGAACTAGGTGTAATAAAATTTGAAGGGACAGTGGTCATTTTAGAAATTTCTTCTTTCTTTGTTATTTCGTCTTTCTCCGGTAAATAGACTATTGTTTTAAGATAATAATAATAACCGGGTAAATTATTCATAAAAGGAAGATCTTCGTTTTTAATTAGACAGAAAATAGGTACGGGTTTTGTAACAATTTCCCCTGTTTTTCTTCTAAACTCTTCTGTGTATAGTGTTATTATCTCTCCGGATTCTTTAATTTCACATATATAACTCCTATCATCTTTGTTATATTCCTTTGGAATAACTATGTTTCCATTAACCGTGTACTCTTTGCCTGGTATTATTTTTATAGGCAATTTCATAGTTGTAGATGTTAGATTATATATTGTAATAGATGTATAACCGTCAATAATAAGTTTTTCTGGTTTTGTAACGTTATCTTTTGGTTTCAATAGATCTTCAAATTGATCAATTAATGAGTAAGATTTTACTTCTAGTTTTTCTTCTGGTATTGTTTGTAATAATTTTTTTTGTGTGTTTAGGTTTTTATAATATTCTAATAATCTTATTTTTTGTTCTAGCGCAAGAGTGTTTATTTCTGCATGTGTTAATCCATTTAATTTAGTAAGTTCTTCTACATATTTTATAGATTTATCTATAGCAGTAGTCCAAAGTTTATTCTTCGAATAATCTTTAAATTTGACACTATTAATATCAAAATTTTTAAGTTCATCAGATTCCACTATAACACCGTTGCATTTTTCGTTTAACCATTTACATTTAAACTTAAGACCGTTTACATCTAGAGAATAAGAATTTGGATCATCGCATGAATCTTTTGTTATAAATCTATTGCATGTATTCAAAGAATCCATTTTTTTCTTTAAAATTTTCTTGCTTGATACACCCTCTCTGAATAATTTACTTTTACCCCTGGAGTCTTTATATTCTACATTGATATAACTATCGCTTGTACCTGTATTTTTTGAATCAGTTTTTTGAAATATACACGGTCCCTCTACTATCACATATCCATTGTCAACACGCTCTTTCAATTCTTCGCTATAAATAGGTATAGTGTGTTCATTAAATGAAAATGGTACCCCATAAATCTTAACCTGATCTTTTATAACAGTATAGACTTCGCCCGGTTCTTTGACACCAACCCGTGGTCTTATTGTATAATTTATTGTTTTTGTAGGAATTTTCAGATACTCATAGTATGTATTATACTCAATTGGATTAAAATTAATTTTGTTAACTATTATATCCTTTTTGTTGTAATTATAAATAAATTGCATTATACTTTTATAAAGTTCAAACGAGTCTTCTAAAAGATCTAAGTTATAAATACTAGCCAACTGTTCCAAATCATATCTTGTATAATTTTCCTTTATTATGTTTCCATCGTTTCCATACGTGTTAAACATTGGGTAAAATCCTCCGTAAACATAATAATCCCCAATTTTGATGTATTCCGGTGTATACTCCCGGCCTTGTCTAAATTTAACAGGTTTTTCTACAACAACTATAGGAGGTTTGTAAGTATTATTCACAACAATTGCTAATTCGTCTAATTGTTTTCTCATTTTAGCAGTTTTCATTATCCTGGCAGCTCTAAGATATATCTCATTTAAAGGGGTAGGATCTTGATTTACTTGTTCCATTATAGAACTATTATAAGAATCTATTTCATCTCCTCTAAGATTCTGAATATAAGAAATTACTTTAGAAGAATTTACATTTTCTGTAAAATTTTTAAGTCTTTGTATATCCACTGTACTGAAATCACCCTGTGTTATTAAAAATTCAGTTATAACAGGCGTAAGAACATTAGGCTCGAATGATAAGATACACTTAACCGTTCCGCTAGAATCTAATTGACATTTTAAATTAACTTTTGTAAAAAACTCGCATAGTTTTTTATATTCGCTATTAACTAAATTTATATAATAAGCGTATTCTTCTGGAGTTTTTGCTAAACCATATATTATTGTTTCAGTTAAGATAGAGTACTCTTTTGGTTCAGGAATTTTACATTTTGTAAATGTAGATAAAAATTGTTGTTGTGAATATATTCGATCAGATATTGTAGCCAATGTGAATATTCTTCTAGAAGGAATTTTATTTCTCTGTTTAAGCAGATATCTAAGTCTATAATTTAATTCTATATAACCATCGGGTACTTCTAATTTTCTATAGTTATCTAGAGATTTTTTCCATTGCAAATCTTCAGAGTATTGGCTCATTAGTTGTGAAATTTGCAAATTTGTCAATTCGGGATGTTCTTTCTTAAACTTATAAAATCTATAGTTATTACTCTCTAATTCAGTCTTGTATGTGTCATAAAAAGAAGTATCGGGTCTCCAGTCTAACAATTTATTTATGTTTTCCTGTTTATCCCCTCTGATGTCAATGTCTTCTTCTGGTAATGTTCTTGGTGTTTCATAAGTGAGTAAATTTATTATAGATTCGTCTCCCGTAATTAAATCATTAAGTTTTTCTTGATAATTATTTATTAAAAATGTAATTTTAGATATGTTAAATTTGTAATTTTTACTTGAATATTCGAATATATCGGTTTCTATTTTTTCAACTAATGTATCACATCCTGGATAATAAGTTGTAAAGAGATCTAATAATTTGTACAATCCCTCTTGACGCATAGAATAAATTTGAGTCCTATTTTTAAATAATTCAGAAACTGATGTGTGACCAGTAGGTAAGTAAGTTTCGGGGTCTTCGCCATACTTTAAATAATAATTTATCTTTCTTATTTTACTATTTAATATATCTTTTGATTTACCGGTTAAAAATTTTGAATTATCAACAAGAATTTCTCTAAAGTCTGTTAAGTAATCGTCGAACGATAAATATCTTTTAACTATATTTTTTGTATTACTACCCGGCAAAGACATTCTTAATTCCCAGGTCTGTGCAATCTCGGACTGATTTCCAGTCTCTGTTTTTATTTTAGTATAAAGTTCGTCTTGTAAAGGCAAAATTGTTACGAAATTTTCGAGACCTTCTCCGAGATTTTTAAGATCTGCTCCTTCTTTTATAGCCAAATAACCGGTATTACCTTTTTCTAGATATTCTACGATATCTGTTTCGGTTTCTTCAATAGGCGCCGCAAATATATCTGGTCGGGTATATACATATTGTCTAAACAATTGATCAGATGGTATATTATAGTAGATATTATCTTCTTCTATTATTTGTTGTAATAATTTATAATTCTCAGGATGATTTTTAAAGCGAATGACGTTTTGTTTATTCTCTTTCAGTCTTTCAATATATGACATGTATTTTAAAGTTCTTACACCTGCACACTTTAATAAATCCGTTCTAGACAATTGTCTGAGTTTGTTTTTAAGAATGTTTAACCTATCCGAATATGCCTGTTCTTCGGGGTTTAATAAATTAGATCGTTTTTCTAAAACAGTTATATCACGGAGTTTATTACTCATTGGGGCGACCATTTTAAAATCATAATTTGAGGTTTTTGTTTCCGTGTTGTAAAAAATCTTAGTTACTTCATAAGATGACGTATAATAACCTATCAGCTGTTTTGTAGTCGCGTATTTTCTCAAATAATCTTCTATTTCGGGAATATTATTTTCTATTTGCCCTGTAATTTTAAGGTCGTAGTATTGATTAACCTGTTCTTTTGTAATTCCAAACGGTAAATTAGGAAATAATATACCGTGTTTTTTTGCTATTGCTTTATCATTTTTTATTTCTGCTTCGTGTAATTTTTGAAGTTTTTCGTTCATAGGTAGATCTAAAACGACAGGGGAGCTTTTAGATTCAGTTTCCTCACTTTCTGACATTTTTAGTATATCATACTCTTTTCTTAGTATATTATTGTATTCCCGATTAAATTCTATCTCGTCTATTGTTCCATATTTATAATTTTCAGTAAGAGAAGCCTTGTATTTTCTTAATTTTTCTATTATAACAGCGTCGTCATCGTCTAAAACGTATGTTTTAGTTTTAAGATCTATATAATAACGAGTTTTTAACATTTCTGAATCAAACTCTTCTTGGGATATACTATTAGTAGAAATTAAGTCGGATAACACAGTTTGCCATTTTTCTAGATTTAAAATTTCGTCATAGATGTCTCCGTCTACATCTTCTGGTTCTAAGGACTGAGCCATTTATTATATAATATTATATAATAAAAACTTAAAAAAAAATTATAAATTATTATTAAATATATTATACATGCAAACTGTATATTTACTAAAAGATTGTTATAAAAGTTATCTAGCATTAAAGAAGTTATACAATTTCCCAGATTTATCTACAATTTTAATTATAGTAGATAAAGAACAGGCTGAAATATTGTTATTAGATAAAAGAGTCAAGAAATTCCCATTTATAATTAATACACTTCCAACTTCTATAGGATTAATACCAAAGATAGCAAAGGTTTTACCTCTTGAAATGTTTATGATGTTAAAAAAATTTCATGAAACAAATGTACATCAAAATAGAATTTTAAATATACCCACTGTTACAAATACGTTTAGTCAAGAACCCGTTAAAACTGCTAATCTAAACAGATCTAGGAAAAATAATCAAATAATAAATAATACACACAAAAATAAACACAAGAACAGGCCTCCTTTGATAAGAACAGTAAAAGAAGACGACGGAAGTATTAATATTATTTTGAATAAATAATAACTGTTTAATAATAAATGATAATATGGGATTTTAATGAAAATAAAAACTACAGAAATGTAGGAAATTATAAAGTTTTAGACTTTAAAGATGCACAAAAGCCGCGAAACTGTTAAACGACATCGATTTATTAATATTAAGAACGTTTATATCTATCGAGTTTAAAGAAAAAAGAACTCCTGAAATAAATTTACTTTTAAGCACGCCATATGTTCTACAAGAAATGCAGTTAATAGACGACCAGGGTTACATTAAATTCGAAGGTTTAAATAAACCAAAACAAGTAAGGAGAACTGGAAACATTAATATAGGTTCAGATGGTAAACTCAGAGCTAAATATCGTAAAATTTTTCTAAATATAAGAAAAGAGAATGGAAATCTAAAAAAAAATCAATGATTTGAAGATTTTAATTGCCCACGAACTTACACATACCGCCATGAATCATGTTACTTGGAAAGATGATAATCATGGTAGTGAATTTAATAAATATAATAAATTAATATTGAGACATCTATTATTAAATTGATAATACAAATGTCTATTATAACTATTGAAAATACAGATATTAAAGTAGATTCAGAAGATATAATATATTCAAAGGGTTACTCTAGACCTTCTAAATCAATATTAGACCCGGAATTATATAGTAAATATAAATCTATAAAAGATTCCTTTAATTTATTCGAAGATTTGAAGAGTAATTTATTGTTAGAGTGTTTAAATTATATATTTTCAAGTGTGATTAATATAAATGAAAATTTATACACGCTAGATTCTTTGTGTTATAAACTTGTAAGTTTTTATGAATCAAAATTTAACAATATAACACAGGAATTAAACAATAAATACACTAATTACATAATAGTTTTGAACGACATATACAATTATCCGAAGATACAATATATTTACATTTTATCAAGTTACTTTGAGAAAATAGACATTATTATGTCTAAGATATCTAACTTTATAGTGATAATATGTTATAATAGGTTAAAATTGATAGATTTTAAATTTAAAAAAGAATTTTTTGTAAAGGATTTTAATATTAAAGTTGAAGAAAATATAATTAAATTCTTAAAACAAGATAATGATAATTATTTTTCAAACATCATTAATTTAAACGATAAGGTAACTAAAATGTGTCAAAGTTTGTCACAGATATCAAATTTAAACAGGGAAATGTTTACAATCAGTAAGTATTACAGAGCTCTTATAAATAAGGAATGTAATATACACTGTAGTTGTAGACCAAATTATATATTTTATTCAGATCTGTTGGGGTGTTATATATGCGAAAATTGTTTAGTATTAACAAGGTTTCTTACTTTTTGACCAAGCTTCTGCTCCACTCTTAAACGCTGCTTTATGATTATAGTCCGATCCTAGTTTTTGTTTCTGTTCTGCTATGTGATTTTTAATAAATGTATTATATTCAGAGGCCGCTCTTGGTTTTTTTTCTTTTTTAGGTTTTTCAGATCCCGAAAGTTTAACTTTAAGTTCACTTAGTTCTTTTTCAAGACGGTCGATTCTTGATTCATCCATTTAGTATTTTAAAATATGAAATTAATTTTTTTTAAACGTATTATTTCGATGGTGTATACATAGCGGAAATTCTCCTTGATAATTTTTACTGTAAAAAAAATTATTACATTTTTTACATTGAAATTTTTTAGTAGCATTGTCTAAATCCGTATCTTTACTTAACTTTTTAATTTCGTCCCAATTTATATAACCAGTTTCAAGATTAACGAGGGAATCCATTAGTCTATTTGAATACACTCAATATTAAAATTTCCTAAGAAATCTAAACCAGATGTATCTTTATATTTTTCCTTGTAAACAACTCTTTTAATACCCGATTGGATTATTAATTTTGAGCATTCTTTACACGGAGAAAGAGTAATGTAAAGTGTTGCGCAATCGCAACTTATATTACATCTGGCCATTTTTGTAATAGCGTTTGCCTCTGCATGTAATACATACCACAGGGTTTTACCATTTTCATCTTCACAATTATTATCGAAACCGGCTGGGGTGCCATTATATCCATCTGAAATGATAGTATTATCTCTAACTATAACTGCGCCAACTTTTTTTCTAGTGGCCGATGACATATCTGCATATTGTTTACAGATATTGATAAATAAATTATCGTATTTACTCATGTTTATATAGTATAAACGTTATTCTTAAACTATAATTGCATAATTATTTTTAAATTTATCGAGGTCACTTTTGACAAAAATATGACTTGATTTATATTCTGGATTATCTAGTTTAAATTTTTGATAAGCAGTTAATTGCCATGGCCACAAATACAATGATTTGTATTTTGATATAGGATAAATAAGTTTTTCGTTATAAATAGAATGGAAAATTCTATTTACTAATCTTTCCCAATTTAAAATCTTTTTATTATTTTCATTTGAAACGGGAACTTCTGTCACAGTTTTGGGAAATACTTTTACAGAAGAAGGGGGCAAAAAATCTTCTTTATTGTATTTATTTTTATTATGAAAGATCGTAGGTTCTTCATACGGATAATCAAGATTTTCTTTCCATTTGAATTGAAATTGTTTTCGGCGTTCATGACATATACAGCAATATAAACCGGGTTTTTTATTTGTAAACTGTATATAAGGTACATTATGAAACTGTTCACATGTAAAATTCTGTATCAACTTTACTTTTTTCCAAATATGAATATGAGCACAGTCTGGATCATAATAAGGCCCTGGTTCTTTAGAGCCAACTGAATAAACAGGTTTATCTGGACCATTTCCCCTTTTTTTAATTTCGATAGCTTCTAAAGCTTCTATTGAACATTTTTTAGGATTATAGATATTATTCCATTCCTGCTCCGGGGTTAGTTTTAAATTACGATATTCTTCTATACTCATAGGAGCAAAAGAATGTTCTTCTTCGATTGTTATATCGGAAGAATTTTCGATTCTTGAAATATTTCCACGACCATCAATAACAGTAGTCATTTCTACACTTATTGATGATATAAATTTTTAAGTTGATATTTTTTTTGTAATTTATTGCTTCTGTTCCTTGGTTAGAGTTTCCAACTTTTCATAAAGTTCTCCAACCAGTTTGAATTCAGATGGTTTAAATCCTCCGCGGACAGATACTACATTTACAACTTTAAGAATAAGTTGAATATCTTTCTCCGTAATGGTATAAGTCTTTTCAGATTGTTCAGATACATCAACAGGCTTATCGGAAATCGACGTCATTTATATTATAACTAATAATATCGGTTGTCTTTAAATTAATTAAAAATCGTCTACATATTCTAATTCTTTATCGTTTATTTGTTCGGGGCGATTATAATCACTAACTCTTTGTTCAAAAAAATTACTTTTCCCATCTAAAGACATCGTATCCATAAAACTAAACGGACATTCTACATTATACATTTTGTCATACCCAAATTTTTGCATTAATCTGTCAGCTTGAAATTCTATGTATGTTTTCATAGATTTTTTGTTAATTCCTATAAGATTACATTCAAACGAATCACAAATGAATTCTTTTTCGATGTCTACCGCAGATGTCATCATATCTTTCATTTTTTCACTTGATAATTTATTAACTATATAAGAATACAAAAGTACTCCGAAATCGGTATGTAAAGATTCGTCTCTTGCTATAAGTTCATTACTTTTACCAAGAGCTTTTGTCATTAACTTTTTTACATATTTCAACCAGAAAATTGCACAAAACGAGCCCGAGAAAAAGATACCCTCGACTATAGTAAATGCCACGAGCCTTTCTTGAAAGGGAAGGTCTTTATTCAACCACTTCTGAGTCCACTCAGCCTTCTTTTTAACACCAGGTAACTCTTGAATACCGTTTAAAATTTTAATTTTTTCCTTTTGGTCGCTTATGTAGGTGTCTATCATCAATGCATATGTTTCAGAATGTATAGTTTCCATAGCAGCCTGCCAACCATAATAAGCTCTAATTTCGGGAACTTTGATCTCGTCTATAAAATTAATAGAAATATTCTCGAATATTATACCATCGGAGCCAGCAAAAAACGATAAAACATTAGATATAAAAAACTTTTCACTATCGTTTAATTTTTCCCAATCTGATATATCAGCCGGAAAGTCTATTTCTTCGGCGGTCCAAAAAGCCTGTTGGTGTTTTTTGTAAGCCTCCCAAACTGATGTCCAAATTATAGGCTGTAAAACATATCTATTTGACGTTTCTGAAAGTATAGGCTCCATTATAATATTTTATAATTTATAACTTTATATTTTTTAAAATTATAAATTATAATTTTTACACCAATTTAAATTAATTATTACATGTAAGGCACCTTCATACGAGTTAGACGAAGCTTAAGCGCCTTAACAGTGAGCGGAGTACGAGTGAAGCCCATGTCGTCCTTGCGACGCTTGTAGATCGAAACATCATTTGCACGCGCAAGAGACTGTAGCTGCTTAAGAGTTGGTTTAGCCTTCTTTGCGGCGGCCTTTTTAAGAGCTTTCTTAACCTTGTCCTTTAGGCACTGGCGCTGACCAGGCTTTCTCTGCCAATTTGGATTAGCAGAATATCCAGGAGGGCAGACAGTTGTCATGCCGAAATGCGCAACCTTCATCTTTGTTAGGCGGTACTTAAGAGCACGGGTCGATAAAGGTGTACGAGTGAATCCCATATCATCTCTGCGACGCTTGTAGATCGAAACATCGTTCGCGGCCGCGATAACTTGTAACTCTTTAAGAGTCTTCTTGGGAGCGCCCTTAAGGCACTGACGCTGACCACGCTTACCTCTCCACCGCTTGTTAGCTCTGTAACCAGGAGGACACGCGGTTGCCATACCAAAATACGAATTCATTATTTTAATATATAATTTACATTTTTTTTAAAAATTAATTATTATATGAATTATTTGATTTTTGATATTGTAAGATCAATGGCCGATTTTTTAAATTTTCAAGACATTTTAAATTTTTCAATAACATGTAAAAACACACATGATGCATTTGATAAAATTTTTTATAAAAATTTAGCGTATAAATTTTACGGCCGATGTTTTTGGCTTAAAGCCGGTTATAGACCAGTTTGTAGATCAAAACCTTTTAAAAATTTTAAACTTGAAATAATAAGAATTGAAAATTTTATGAGGAAATTAGATAATTTAAATGCCACGCGATGGACTAAAAAAGATTTTTATAATTACTGGAAATACGATACTATCTAACGCACACAAGCCTTGCATGTTCCAAACCCACATCTGCGACCACCATATCTATGTCTTCCGTATCTTCCAAATGCTGCCATACCCGGAGGCATATAAGTAGAGTCTCTGAAGTCAGATTGCATCATCTGACCGCCGCCTAATAGGGGCTCTAGAATTGGAACCGGAGAATCTATTAAAAGAGGTTCCTCTTTGATTCGTCTACATCTTTTAGTGACAGGGTCTCTGTATTGACCCGGTAGACAAACTTTTCTAAGACGCCCGGTCTCTGGATTAATTTCCATTCCGAGAGGTGCTATAATTTCAGCTTTAGGGCACGAACACCGCCCTTTAGTATTTCTCATGCTCGGTGGTAGACAAACTTTTCTAAGGCGTCCCGTCGCCGGATTAATTTCCATTCCAACGGGGACCTGACGCTGAGTTGGTGCAGACGGAGTCTTCTTGCATCTGTTTGTGGTAGGATCTCTAAACATACCTGGGCCGCATATCTGAACACATTGACGCTGTCCAGCTTTACCCGTCCACATTACATTTGGTTCATAACCATCTGGGCAAACAGTGTCACCGAACTTGTTTACCCTTTTCCAAGCCTGTTTAAGTGTGATACCTTCCTTCCACTTAAGCTTCATAGCTTTCTTTGCCATAGCCTGAGCCTTTCTCTTTCTAGGAGACAAAGACTTCGAGGACTTTTTCTTCGATTCCTTGCCCTTTACACGCTTCCAAGCCTGTTTAAGAGTGATACCTTCCTTCCACATAAGTTTCATCGCTTTTTTCGCATCTCCTTTCTTACCAAAATCCATTATTTACTTAATTATAAATATAATAATTTAAAGAGAAATTGTATTTATAATTAATTATGAACCCTGTATTTACTCTTCTAAATAACTCCCCAGGAATTAAACTCGGTGTTAAGAATATGTCAAAGACCTTAGGTCTTCGTAAGAAAGAAATTTTTTATTTTTGTCACAAGGACTCGCGCATTCGAAGAGTTAATGGACTAGAAGTTGGGTCAGGCAAGGCTAAAACATCGGTATTCACTATTGATCCTTAATTATATTTGGAAATACTTCAGTTAATGTTTTTTCATAATCAGTAAACTTTTTAAATGACCAAGCTGACTTTTCTTTATCCCAACTTGCTCCTTTAAAAGTTGCTTTAATTATTTCGCGATTATTATAAGTTTTTGTTCCAGAGATGTATACATTATCGCCTTGTTCACTATACATAAGTTCGACTGGTGGAGTATTTTCTTGTTCAGGTGTTTTATTTGCATTTGAATTTACAAGATTAGTTTTTATTACAGCCTGAAGAAGATCTAACAATGGGTCTAATTTTGCTTCAATAACTTGTTCGATATTTTGAAGTCGTAGTTCAATAGATTCTAAACGCTGAGATATATCGTCCATTTATACTTAAATGTAAATATATTAATACTTTATACCGTTTCTTTCATATTTTTATGGCTCCTATATAGAAATTTATATTTTTTAAATCCAAAGTTATCTGATTTTAATATATTTTCAATTAAAGATTTCCTTTCTTCTAAATCTACCCAAAATTCCATTCTATATAAAACACTATCGTATTTTGTACAATCTACAATCCTGATACCATTTATGAATTTGTAATTATCGTCTTTATTAGAAATTAATTCTAGTACACTATTTAACCATTCATCTTGAAATTTATTAAAATTATTTCCATTTTTAATAGAAAATTCAAATCCCTCCTTGTTTTTTTCGTCTTCCCAGCAGGGGAAGATGCCTTTTCTAAAGAAAGAATATGCACAAGGAGTTGCGTTATTTCTTTTCATTTTTTTAATACTTTGTCCGTCTGAAAAGATTTCATAAATCTTGGGTATATTATTAAATGTTTGCCAAAAAGTTACTACATCGGAAATTTCTATAAGTTTTTCAACATTTTCATTATACAATTTACCTAAATCTTTATAATGCAAATATAATGCCCACGTGTCATCGAGAGGATATTCCATGATAATATAGTATATTCGAAGTTTTTAAGTAAATAAAATATAAATATAATTGTAAATGAGTTTATCAGATAAGTCAAATATTAATCCAAAAATCTGGGGACCTTATTTTTGGGAAACCTTTCACTTCGTTGCATTTGGTTATCCAGAATCTCCAAACGAAAACGATAAAAATGCTTATAAAGAATTTTATGAATCTTTTGTAAAAGTTTTACCATGTGATAAATGTTCAATTTCTTCACAAGAATTTTTTAAGGAAAGTGATATAGATTCTTTTTTAAAATCCAAACAAGATCTAATTAAATGGACGTATAATTTCCATAAAAAAGTAAATAATAAATTGAACAAAAATTCTCCAACACTTGAAGAATTTGTATATAATTTTAAAAATAGAAATAATGCACTTAGTTGGACTAATATACTTATGGTTATACTGGTAATAATTATAATTTTAATTTTTATGCACTACACATTAGGCATTCTCTAGGTTCAGCGGAGGTTTCTTTTTCTACTTCAGTTGTAAAATTTTGATTTTCAAGAATAGACTTAGTCCTGATATAATAAGATCCAGTTTTAAGTCCATGTTTCCATCCATACATATGTATAGAATGAATTATCTTAGGTTGAGGAGGATTTACAAAAAGATTTAGGCTCTGACTTTGACAAATAAATGCGCCCCTGTCAATTGCCATATTAAGAATGCATTTTTGCGGAAGTTCCCATGCTGTTTTATAAACTTCTTTAATGTCTTGGGGAATATTTAATTTTTGAACAGAGCCTTTATTAAGCATTATTTCTTCAACAATTTTCTTACTAAATAAATTACGTTCCCTAAGTTCGTTAATAAGATGTTGGTTAACTATAATATAACTCCCAGAAAGTACAGCTCTTGTGTAAATATTTGAAGTATATGGTTCAAATGATTCGTTATTTCCCATTATTTGTGCAGTAGATGCAGTTGGCATTGGGGCTAAAAGAAGACTATTACGAATACCATGTTCTTTAATATCAGCTTTCAGAGAATCCCATTGTTCGGGTTTAATAAAGACAGGTGTTGCTTCCCACATATCATATTGTAGTATTCCTTGACTAACAGGGGACCCCGGATAAGTTTCGTAATATCCAAACTTTCTTGCTAAATTACATGACTGAACAAGTGCATTATAATACATACACTCGAATATACATTTATTTATAAACCGTGCTTCGTCTGAGTTATAAGGTATTTTTAAAATCATTAAAATGTCTGCAAAACCTTGTACACCAATTCCAATTGGGCGATGGCGTTTGTTTGATATTTCAGATTCTTGTGTAGGGTATCTATTGATGTCAATGATATTGTTTAGATTATGAACAAGTTCGCGTGTTTTTTCGCCTAATAGATCATAATCTATAATACCATTTTTTACGAAGGTTGGCAAACAGAGACTTGCTAAATTACACACAGCGGTTTCTTTTGAATCAGAATATTCTACAATTTCTGTACACAAATTACTGCTTTTAATCATTCCGTAATTTTTCTGATTAGACTTTCTATTAACAGCGTCTTTGTATAAAATGTATGGGGAACCGGTCTCAATTTGAGAATTAATAATTTTTTCCCAAAGTTCCAGGGCATTTACCTGTTTTCTATATTTCCCACTGGTTTCGTATTCAATGTATAACTTTTCAAATTCTTCTCCCCAAGTGTCAGTTAAACATTTGCATTCATTTGGACACATCAAAGACCACAATTCGTTATTTTCTACTCTTTTCATAAACAAATCGGGTATCCACAGTCCGTAAAATAAATCCCGCGCCCTCATTTCCTCGGCACCGTTATTTTTCTTTGCGTCTAAAAAGTCATGAATGTCTGGATGCCATGGTTCAATGTATATAGCAAACGAACCGTTACGTTTTCCACTTTGATTGATGTGTCGCGAAATATTATTATAAACTCTAAGAAGAGGCATTATACCGTTACTCTTACCTCCCGTTTTATTGATGTATGAATCTTTTGCTCTGACATTTGAAATATGCACACCTATTCCGCCAGCCCACTTTGAAATCTGAGCCATATCTGCAGCTGTCTTGTATAGACCCTCTACAGAATCTTCTGTTCCAAGAAGAAAACATGAACTCATTTGTTGATAATTGGTGCCCGCGTTAAAGAGTGTCGGAGTAGCATGGGTGTAATATTTATGAGAGAATGAATTGTAAACTTTTTGAACCATCGTCATATCGTCTTGATGCATAGCTAAAGCAACTCTCATAAACAAATGCTGAGGTCTTTCAAGTACTACTTCATCTTGTTTTAGTAGATAAGCATTTTGAAGAGTCTTAAATCCGAAATAAGAAATATTATAATCTTTATTGTAATCAATTATACTATTAATAAAGTCTTCTTTTTCTTTTACGATGGTCATAAAAGAATCTGAAATTATACCACATTCGTTAAGTCTAAGCATTACACTTTTAAAGCAAGATTCTGTATTTTTATGATGATTATTTATTGATATTCTACTTGCCAATATCAAATAATCTGGGTCGTTTTTAAAAAGAGTTGCAGAAAAACTCGCAGCAAATTCATCAAGTTCTGTTGTCGTGATACCATCATAAATTAAACTACAGATATTTTGAGCAACAAACACTGGGTCGGTATTTAATTTCTTACCCCAGCGATCATCTGCGTCGGATAGATTTTTAATTTTGTCTGTTATCAAGTCAAATCTTACATCTTCTTTATTACCACTGCGAGTGATCACTTTCATTCTTATAATTACATATAAATTATTTCTTAAAATTAATTCGTATGTAATTCAAAAAAAAATAATTACGAAGTTTTACCGGCTCCGCTCGGCATTGCCCCCGAACAGCAGTCTCCCCAATACCACCCGGGTATCTCTAAATTTTTAATTTCGTGTAGCATATGACCACCTCTAGAACCCCCTTTTTGAGAAGGTATATAAGGTACATGACTTGGTACTATTACAGAACCTTTTAGTTCGCGTGACATAAGGAAATAAAAACCAATTAAAATCAAAATAGCCCCAATAGTATATACTAATGTATTCATTTAATAAGATGTATATATTATTTTTTTAAAAATTAATATCCGGCCGAAAAGTGATGACGGCGGTAAGGATGTTTGCTTTTGGGAGGTACGGTACGAATAAATCCTAAACCGTCTGGAAAAATATCTCTTTCGTCGTAATCTTCGTCCTCATGTTTCTTTTCAGACTTACCGAATGGCCAGAATCCAATAAAATATGCAAGGACAAAATACAATAATACAGCTGCTAGAACATATTTGAGAGGACCCGGCGCAATTACATTAGAAACCTCTGGCATAAATAGTAAAACTCCTGCGCCTATAATTAAAGGTATCATTAAAGCAGCGGACATAAATCCAGTAAGACTCGAAAACGCCTTGTTCATTCCTTCAGAGTTCGCTTTAGATAGGGCTACCTGTCCGTCGTAAATTTGTTTCAATACTGCACCCTCTCCACTGGAATCTTTTGTTGATTTTGTAGCTGTTGCAGAATCTTGCATAATCTGATTAGCCACAGAAGATCCTAAATTCGACGCGCTTGTCATTAAATTCTTTGCGATAAGACGAGCCTGAACATACTGGTCAATAATTACATCCTTCATTGTAAACGCTCCGTAAAATTCTATTATCACGTGTCCACCGCTTGACGCTTTTAAATTTACCGATGACAATGTATTTTTAATATTATCAGTAATAGATTGATTCTTAGAATTAATTCTAGACGTAACAAGAGATTTTACAGTATCAGAGTTGGCGCCTAATCCAGTTTTATTATGGAGATCAGTCATTGCCTGCGCCTTTGCAGCAGTCTTAAACGCGGTTGCAATTGCAGTATGGTCTACTTCTTTCATATTACTAATCGATTGCATATCAACATTGGCCTTCATTTTGAAAGTAGAATCTTCAATTACTACTTTTCCGGTAACATCATCAATGGCTTTAGTAACCATTGCCACCTGCTCATGGTAATCAGCTTCTTGTTGTTTAAAGACTTCAGCTGGCATACCAGGCACGTACTGCGGAGGAACAGGCTTTGTTAAAAGCGCCGCAACCGCAGCGCCTTTTGCCGCGATCATCGCAGGTGTCGATGGCATCTGTTTAATAGTAATTGTTGCGTTGGCGGACCCAGCTAAAGACGTTGTAGATTTTTTGTTATTAATCGAACATAACATAGATTGTTGAGCGGATAACTGTTGATTTACGTTAGCAAAAACATCGCTGCACCCAGATTTGTCTAAACTTTCTTTCATGTGATTCTGAGAGTTAGTAAACGATGCGCTTCCTCCACCTACACCTCCAAAAGTAGCAAATGCTACAGCAGCATCACCTTTTTGTTCAGATGCGTCTACTTGATTTTTAAAAGCGGACTTACATTTTTGATTTGCTCCTATAGAATCCATTGTTTTTGCAATGTCCGTAGTTTGTGTTTTGAGATCGGGAGGTGGCGGACATCCAGGGGTTTGTTTGACCTTACTCATTTTAATTTAATATATATATTCTATTTTTTTTTTAAATATAAAAAAAGCAATAATTAGTGCCAAAATAATAAATGCGATAATTAAATAAACATATAACATAGAATTATCAGTCGGTTTTGCAGGACCAGAACCACTTGGAATAGACGAAGGATCGGTGGAAGGACCGGAAGGACCGGAAGGACCGGAAGGACCGGAAGGACCGGAAGGACCGGAAGGACCGGAAGGACCGGA
>MDSZ01224408.1_pt1 | contig 24670 bp, 24 predicted proteins | sample 811201 | NCBI WGS metagenome assembly MDSZ01 (sample SAMN05326647, study PRJNA326480) | marine metagenome | isolation source: seawater | place: Indian Ocean: North | collected 2010
AGACCGCATCGACACAACGATGACCTGCCGCCAAATGTGGCAGAAAGTATGTACTGGAAAACTTACAAACCCGTGGCCAGTTTTACTTGACCACTACAAAACGTTCACACATTGGATGCACTTCACAAGTGGTTGAAGGCAATGAATGCGAGAGGTGATGGACGAATATCCGATGTGCCGATGCTGATGATCGATGACGAAGCCGACAACGCGTCAATCAACACCAACAAGGAGGACATACAACCAACACGCACCAACGCGGCGATACGTACGATCCTGGGGCTTTTCACGAAATCCTGCTATGTCGGTTATACAGCCACTCCATTTGCAAATATCTTCATCAATCCGGACGCCTACGATCCGGACGCGCGGGAAGAGCTTTTCCCAAAGGACTTCATTTACTCGCTGGATGCACCAACCACCTATTTTGGCCCGGACAAGGTTTTTCTCGACGAAGCGACAAGCAGGGTTATCGTCGAACGCATTGACGACTGCGAAGACTACCTACCATCTTCGCACAAGAATGGATTTCCGGTTACCGAACTGCCCCCAAGTCTATATAGAGCTCTGGATCAGTTCATTGTCGCACGTGCCATCCGGAACCTGCGAAAACAGGAGACAAAACATTGCTCAATGCTTATCAATGTATCGCGCTTCGTTTCGGTTCAGAAAGAGGTCAAGGGCTTCATAGGTCTGCGCGTCGACAGAATACGCGAGGCGGTGAAAGCAAATTACATGATGCCCGAAGATGCCTCGGCAAAGAACGTCTACATGGCCGGACTTCGCGCGGCGTTTGAGAGAAACTTTTCCGAATGCGGCTTCACCTGGGATGAAGTGAAGAAGGCTCTCTGGAGTACTTTCGAACATCTCCGAACATATGTCGTGAACAGCAAAAGCGATGAAGTACTTGATTACGGAAGGTATCAGCGTGATGGCATCGGCGTCACCGCCATCACCATCGGCGGGCTCAGCCTTTCCCGGGGTTTGACTCTCGAAGGGCTGACCATTAGCTATATGTACCGCAATACCCGAATGTACGATACCTTGATGCAGATGGGACGTTGGTTTGGCTATCGGCCGGGCTTTGAAGACATTTGCCGAGTTCATTTGCCACAGGGATCAATCAATTGGTATTCCCATATCGCTCGCGCTTCAGAGGAACTGCGCCAGCAGATCAGACGTATGCGCAAGATCGGACTGAGTCCGAAAGATTTCGGTCTTTACGTCCAGTCCCATCCCGACAGCCTTCTTATCACGGCAGCAAACAAGATGCGAAGCGGGGAAAGGATCGCCCTCAATCAGAATTTCACCGGCAAACTCGTTGAAAGTACACTTCTTCCGATTGACCCCAAAGCAAATCTGGAGAATGAAGCTCTGATTCAGGAATATTGGCAAGCTCAGTTTAGCGGAAAGATCGAAAACACCGACAAGGGGTGGTTTATTCCCGACGTAGACGTCGAAGTTATCGAGGAATTTCTCACACGTTTCAAGTCGCACAGCGACGCCATTCTGCCGAAATCCTGGGCCATCGACTACCTCCAGGCTATCGCAGAGAAGTACCCCAAGGGAGACGTGCTTCTGGTTTCGAAAGGCACCGGCGATCCAATCAAGTTTAGACTAGGTGCACAGGATCGGACAGCCAAGGACGCCACCTCCGAGGGCTGGCGCCTGTCTGGATATCGATTGGCAAGTCGCGGCGATGAAAAGCTTGGGCTGACTGAAGAGCAGGTGCAGGAAGCCCAAACACTTGCAGCCGATGACAGGAAAAGTAAAAGTGGGAAGCCCTCCGACTTTCACTACCGAGTCGTGAGGGACAAGCCCCTTCTCATGCTTCATGTTCTCGAGCCAACCGATAATGTGTCACTCGAAGGGTTACGCGTTCCCGCATGGGGTTTGAGCTATCCTGACGGTCTTTACCGGACAGAGATCGAGGTTGTCGCGAACCGTGTATGGATTGAGCAGATGTACGGATCGCTGGATGATGACCCAGATGCCGATGAGGACTATGACGATGAGTAAGGATACGCCGTGGGACGAAATTCCCGTCTCCACTACCGATTTCAGTGTGCTGCGCGTCGCAGGCACTACCGGCGTTCCGATCTACTGGGGCCGGGATGCCGTTGCGCAATGCCTACTGGTTGTGGAGCTGGAAGGCGATTTTACTGCACACTTTCGCCGTGACACGGTTTCACTTCACGGCATCAGTGTTGACCTTCGCAATGGTGATACCGTGGGACAGCAGAGGCTTGTTCTGACCTTGGCTCGTCACATCGACAGTGACCTCTTCCTTGGCCTGTGTGAAACGCTGATATCGAGTCTTTCGTCTGTCACTGACTCTGCTGTTGCACTATCCGTCACACTCCAGCATTTGAAACGATGGAAAGCCTTTCTGGCTGGGAAAAAGGCTAGACTGCTGACCAACGAAGAGATACGTGGTCTGTTTGCCGAACTGCACCTTCTTCGTCAACTATATCTCCGCCGTCTCACGCATGAAGAAGCCGTCGCCGCATGGTGCGGAGTCGAAGACTCGCATCAGGATTTTATCTTCGGCAATATCGCCATAGAAGTAAAATCTCTCTCCGGCAGGGAAAGAAATAGCGTTCGCATATCATCGGAGGATCAACTGGAAGCACTGGTGGACCACCTTTTTCTGATGACCGTACGCCTGATTGATGTGCCGGATCCTGAAAAAGGATATTCACTCAATGATATGGTTACGCTGATTGAGCAGGAACTCGAATCTGCAGAAGCCATTGAGCAATTTTCCGAAAAAATTGCCGGTTGTGGATATGCCCCATTGACAGATTACGAAAGACCACGCTTCACAGTTGGCAGCACCAATAGCTACGCGGTTTCGGAATCGTTTCCCAAACTTGTCCGGTCACAGATACCGCAGGGCCTGTTCCATATAGCGTACGACATACGATTGGAAGAAATTTCCCAATATTCCTGTGAGGATGACGAAATATTCGGGAGGCACTGATTGGAAACCACAACTGAAGATTTCTTTCACGACTTTCGTCAAGAACTCCTGGTCGGTGCAGAAGCAAATGGCAGCTTTCAACTTTCCGAGTTCATGGAGACCTTTGCAAATGAACTTGTCGAAACGGGGGTCACAGAAGGCTTTGAGCTTTGTCATTTTCGGGCACGTCGCGGCATGCGTGTGGATGGCTATTGGTTTGATGACGAGGGAGTATTGGATCTGTTTGTGGCTGACTTCGAATCACGAGACGAGCTTGCATCCCTGACAAGAACCGACGTCGATGCTGCTTTCAAGCGTGTATCGAACTTTTTCGAAGCCAGCATAAACAAGGGTTTGGCAGCCGAACTGGAACTCACTTCGCCGGAATATGGGCTTGCCAGACAAATTGCCGATCGCAAGGGGGATATCCGTCGACTAAGGCTGACGCTGCTGTCGGAGCGGTCTTTGAGCGAGAGAATCAAGGAGATTACCGATTCCGTAGTCGCAGAAATTTCCGTCAGCTATCAGGTTTGGGATATCTCGCGGCTTCACCGTCAGAGAAGTTCTCGCAGCCACAAGGAGCCTCTCGATCTCGATTTTGAGGAAATGTTCGGATCGGGTATTTCCTGCCTTCCTGCGCACTTGGGAGAAAATACCTATCAATCCTACCTGATCGTCATGCCGGCAGAGATTCTCGCCTCCCTTTACGAACGATTCGGCGCACGACTTCTCGAACAGAACGTGAGGACCTTTCTTCAGGCACGGGGCAATGTAAACAAGGGTATCAGAACAACGATACTGAACGAACCTGGAATGTTCTTTGCGTACAACAACGGCATCACGGCAACGGCACAGAATGTTGAGACCAGAAAAACGGACACAGGGCTGTCGATTGCAAAAGTTCTCGATCTCCAGATAGTGAACGGGGGCCAGACAACCGCCTCCCTATTTCATACGCGTCGGCGCGACAAGGCGGATCTTTCCAAAATATTTGTCCAGATGAAACTGTCCGTCATCGACAGTCAGGACAGCGAAACCGTGGTTCCGAAAATTTCCGAGTACGCGAACACCCAAAACCGGGTCAATGCAGCGGACTTCTTTTCCAATCACCCCTTCCACATCCGAATGGAAGGATTCTCCAGACGCATCTGGGCGCCTGCTCAAAGAGGCGCGCAACGTGAGACCAAGTGGTTCTACGAACGAGCACGCGGCCAGTACGCAGATGCCCAGTCAAAACTCACGCCCAGTGAGCAGCGGCGTTTCAAGGCAGAACATCCCAAGCCACAGATGTTCACGAAAACCGACCTGGCCAAGTTCGAAAACGTCTGGGACGATCATCCGCGATATGTGAACCTTGGTGCCCAGAAGAACTTCGCTCAATATGCTCGTCGCATCGGCAGTGAATGGGACAAGTCGTCAGATAGCTTCAACGAGTCCTATTTCAAGCGTGCAATTGCGCGTGGATTGATATTCCGAGCAACCGAACGGCTGGTATCGGCACAGCCCTGGTACAACGGAGGATACCGCGCCAATATTGTCGCCTACACCCTGGCAGTCCTGAGCGAAATCACAAAACGCAAAAAAGGACATTTTGACTTTCTAAGCATTTGGAACGAACAATACATCAATACTGCTCTCGAGAACACGCTGGCAATCATTGCGCAGGCAGTAAATGAAGATATTACTCAGCCCCCGGATGGTATCTCGAACATATCCGAATGGTGCAAGAAGGAAGCGTGCTGGACCCGGATTCAAGCCCGGATGAATAAAATCGAAGCTGACTTTCCACCCGAATTTTACTCTCTGCTCATGTCTTCCGATGAGCAGGCAGCAGAAGTTCGAACCGCAAGACAGACCCAAAGGATAGATAACGGTATTGAAGCTCAACGGCAGGTGTTGAGCATTCCTGGAAAAAAGTGGGGACACCTTTATCAGGCGCTTCGGGAAAAAGAGCTTCTTACGCCGAAAGAGGCTGGAATTCTCAGAATCGCCATGCAGATTCCCGCAAAAATCCCCTCCGAGAAGCAATGTGCCGTGCTGATTGATATCCTCGAAAAAGGACGAACTGAAGGTATTACCATCGAATGACAACATCAATAAAGCTTGGCCTCAAATAGACAGAAACCAAATGACTTCATATGACGTCCTTGCACTGTTCTTGATCATGGTCGGTTTGGCCGCGATTCCCAGTTCAAGTGTGGCGCTTGTCGTACTACGATCGGCAACACGGGGAATCAGTAACGACGTTGTTGCATCGGAAGACTGACGCTCACAGGTGGTAAGAAAAACAAGACTCTATGGCAAATCCGGTACCGAGCCATTCCCGTTTGTCCAGGGATTTTCAACTCATACCCTGCGAGAGTAACGACATGCACCTGAGAGGATTTCGTGTATGTCAGCCCTTCCCCTCCGATTCAATACAACATTTCTTTTCCTGCTCGCGGGTATATTGCCGACCCTATTCGCCACTGGATGCACTACCCCATCAATAGCACCGGCAGCCACCGAAACACCCGTAGCCAAAACACTACCGTCCATTCCCAACGACTGGATTCCCGTAGCCCGATACGGGCGGTATACGCTGATGTCATTAACCCCTCGCGCCGCCCAGCACAATCTGCTGCTGCAACCCGTTCAAGTTGTCATTCCGGCCAATAAGGCTGCAACGGTCGGCGAGGCACTGAATGAAGTGCTGCGACATTCCGGTTACTCCCTCTGCGACAGTAGCGCTGAGGTATCTGTGCTCTATGATCTTCCGCTGCCCGCTCCCCATCGGCATTTGGGCCCGCTCCTCTTATACGATGCACTACGCACCCTTGCCGGGGCGGCATGGGTTCTGGCGGTTGATAACACTACACGGCAGGTCTGCTTCACACGGAGAGGAGCACCAAAACCATGACCGGGTTGCTCTCCTCCAGGTTTGCACTGCAGGCCAGTCCATCTCCTCGGTTTTGGCTTGCTGCCCTGTTGATTGTGCCGCTCCTTACCTTGGCGCAGGGTACGCGGACGACGGACTCCGAGGTCTCCCACACTCGGCAGCAAAGTTTGGAGAACTCCTCCCCCGCTCAGGACTGGGGCCTGACCTCTGCGGAATGGGCCCGTTACCAGCGATTGATGGAGGGGCCATTGGGCGTCTATTCGGCGAATCTGGATCCTCTCACGGCATTGGGTATTGAAGCCCGGACTGAGACAGAACTGCGTCGCTATGCCGAATTGCAGGTTCTGGCAGAGGCGCGACGAGTTGAGAAGCTATTGGTGTACCAGCGCGCCTATGACGCGGCCTGGCAACGGCTCTTCCCTGGCCTTCAGCCAGTTATGAGTCCCGCCGCCATCACAACCACTCCGATCACCAACTCACCCCAACGTCTGGCCGTTTTCGTCAGAGACGATTGCCCGCCCTGTGAAAAGCGAGTCCAACAGTTACAGGATGGCGGTACGGGCTTTGACCTCTACATGGTCGGCAGCGGGCAGGATGACTCGCAGCTCCGGCAGTGGGCGACACAGGCAGGCGTTGATCCGAACAAGGTACGCTCAGGTGCTATCACCCTCAACCACGATGGCGGACGTTGGCAAAGCCTGGACCTGGCTGGCGACCTGCCCGCAGTCATCCAAAAGGTGAATAGCCAATGGCAGCGTCAGTGAACCCCGGCATCTTCCTGTGCCTGCTGTGGATCATATTCCAGCCCGGGGGCGCCCGCGCTGAACCCGCAATCCCCCCGGCCTATCAGGAAGCGGGGCTGCAGGCTGGTGTCCCGCCGGTCGTACTGTTCGCCATCGCCCTGCAGGAAAGCGGTATCAACTTCCGGGGGCGGCATGTTCCCTGGCCATGGTCGTTGAATATTGCCGGCCGTGCCCATCGCTTTTCATCACGCCGGGAGAGTTGCCGGAAACTACAGGACGCACTTCGCACCGTACCCGCGACCCGTGTCGACGCCGGCCTGGGACAGATCAATTTCGGCTATCACCGGCATCGTGTGAAGCATCCCTGCCATCTGCTCGATCCCTATAGGAACCTCCGTATTGCGGCAACAATACTGCGGGAGCAGCACACGCCGGGGCAGCCCTGGATACAGGCCGTGGGCCGCTATCACCGACCGGCCGGTGGAGCGCCGGCGGCGCGCTATCGGCACCGGGTGTCACAGCATCTGTCACAACTGAATAAGGGGCAGCATTACGTCACGGTGAGCAGGGGGGCTTCCCCATGAAGAGGTTGCATCCTCCCCTGCTGTTGATGGTCCTACTCTCAAGCGCCCTGTGTCTCGCCGATCAGCCGTTGATCGTGGTTGAAGACCGTGGCGGCACTTCGGCTCTGCCCTACTATCAGGCTCTAAACCTTGGCCACAATATCTCCCGTAGTAAGCAGCAAACACCCCTCGCTAGGCAAAAATATAAATCCGGCCCGTACAGCGAAGCGGACATGCTCCCGGTACGGACGCCGTCATTGACGCCGGACAAGGTCACGCCTCGGGCGATTCGGTCACCGGGCATGACACCGTTCTTCCTGGTCGGCATCGACCCACACTCCCGCGCCTGGTTGCGCCAGCAGGCGGACGTATTGCGTAACCTTGGCGCCATGGGGTTGGTGGTGAATGTGGATACGCTGGACGCGCTGGAACAGCTGCGTGATTCCGTGCCGGGCCTTACCCTGTCGCCCGTCTCCGCCGACGACCTGGCCGGACGGCTGGGTTTGAAACACTACCCCGTGCTGATCACGGCCACGGAAATCCGGCAATAATGTCCCAGGCGCAGGCCATGGAGGTGCTGTTACGCCCTGCCGTGGAGCTTTATACGGTGGCGGCCTGTGTCGGCGCGGCTTTTCTCTGTATCGCCGCCCCCTGGTCTCTGGCACTCAGTCCGTTACTGGGCATTGGCAGCGCATTGGCGTTTCTGACCTTTGGCGCGGTACGACTGCGGCAGGCTTGGGCCATATTGCGCTACCGCCGTAACCTGCGCCGATTGCCCCGCTATGTCATGAGCAGCCGACGCGTGCCCACCAGCCGACAACGGTTGTTTATCGGCCGGGGATTCCGCTGGGACCAGCGCCATACCCATCGGCTGTACCAAACCTACCGCCCGGAATTTCGCCGCTATGTCGAACCCACCCTGGCTTACCGTCTCGCTCGGCACTGGGAGACCCGACTCCAGTTGTCGAGACTGCCGCTGGCGCCACTCGCCCGCCTCACCACCTGGGACCACCCCCTCAACCCGTGCGCCCGCTGCCACCGGTGGGGGGCATGCCGCGCCTACACGGTATCGAACCCCGTGAATACGATGTCACCCTGCCACTCGACGAACGCGTCGGCCATACTCTGGTGCTGGGAACCACCCGGGTGGGCAAGACCCGTCTCGCGGAACTGCTAATCACCCAGGATATCCGTCGCGGCGAGGTCTGCATTGTGTTCGACCCGAAGGGCGATGCCGACCTGTTGAAACGGATGTATGTGGAAGCGAGGCGGTCGGGGCGTGACGGTGAATTCTACGTGTTTCATCTGGGATGGCCCGATATCTCCGCCCGCTACAATGCGGTCGGGCGGTTCGGGCGGATTTCCGAAGTGGCCACCCGTATCGCCGGCCAGTTATCGGGGGAAGGGGACAGCGCAGCCTTCCGGGAATTTGCCTGGCGGTTCGTCAATATCATTGCCCGTGCCCTGGTGGAGCTCGGCCAGCGGCCCGATTACCTGTTGATCCAGCGACATGTGATCAATATCGACGCCCTGTTTATCGAGTACGCGGCGCACTTCTTCGCGCGGCATGACCCTAAAGCCTGGGAGAGTATTGTTCAGCTGGAATCCAGGCTCAATGACAAAACCATACCCCGCAATATGGTGGGTCGCGAAAAGCGCGTGGTCGCCATCGAGCAATACCTGTCCCAGGCGCGGGTATACGATTCCGTGCTGGACGGCCTGCGCAGCGCCGTGCGCTACGACCGCACCTACTTCGATAAAATCGTCGCGTCACTCCTGCCGTTACTGGAAAAGCTCACCACTGGCAAAATTGCCCAATTGTTGGCGCCCAACTACTCCGACCTCAACGATCCCCGCCCCATCTTCGACTGGCTGCAGATCATCCGCAAACGGGCGGTGGTGTATGTTGGACTGGATGCCCTGTCCGATCCGGAAGTGGCCGCAGCGGTGGGTAACAGCATGTTCTCCGACCTGACTTCGGTGGCGGGCCATCTGTATAAGCACGGCGTGGACGATGGTCTGCCGTCTACCCATTCCCACGACAAACCGGCTATCAATGTCCATGCCGACGAGTTCAACGAGCTGATGGGGGATGAGTTTATCCCGATGATCAACAAAGGGGGTGGCGCGGGCATTCAGGTCACCGCCTATACACAGACGCTCAGCGATATCGAGGCTCGGATTGGCAGCCGCGCCAAAGCCGGCCAGGTCATCGGCAACTTCAACAACCTGTTTATGCTACGGGTGCGGGAGACCGCCACCGCGGAATTGTTGACCAAGCAGTTGCCCAAGGTGGAGGTCTACTCCACCGCAGTCGTCAGCGGTGCGACGGACAGCTCCGACATTCACGGGCCCACGGATTTCACTTCCAATACCCAGGACAGGCTCACACCCACCGAAGTCCCTTTGATCGAACCGGCCCATATCCTCGGTCTGCCCAAGGGGCAAGCCTTCGGCCTTATCGAAGGCGGGAACCTGTGGAAAATCCGCATGCCACTGCCCGCACCGGATCGCGACGAAGCGATGCCCGAGAGTCTCCAGGCTCTCGCCGGTTATATGCGGCAGCAGTATGCAGATTCCGGTAACGCATGGTGGAGCAGCACCCAAGCTATAGGCGAACCGATTCTGTCTCCGGATCTCTTTGAAACAACAGATCCATCTTCGGGTAGTGGTTAGAGAGGTGCACGATGGCAGATCCGGCCAACGTGGCCGCGCGGCAACAAACCCGGCAACAGGGCCTGCTCCTCAGGCTAATCACATTGCCGTTCCGGTTTCTGGGGGTTCTGTGTGGCTCCCTACTCCTGTTCATTCTGATTGAGTGTGCAGGTATGTACCTGTTCTGGGAGAACCAGAGTTGGCACCACACCCGGGATATGCTGCATCGCGAACTCGACAATCTCGACCGCCGGTTTACCCGCAGCATCGTGGTTCAGGAGCCGGGGCGGACAATCACCCGGTGGGTGAATACTGCCCAGGATTTCCTCTTCGTGAGAACCGGCCTGTTGCAAACGGCAAAGCAGTCCGCGCAGTCGTCCCACGACACCAAAAACCACTCGGCACGGGATTTTCGCTATTATCTGACGCAACCATATATCCACATGCAGCGCTGCCTGATCGCAGCCGCGTACGCCACACTCGTGTTTGGGGTCCGGTTATGTGTGCTGAGCCTGATGATTCCGCTACTGCTTATGGCGATGTTTGTCGGCCTGGTGGACGGCCTGGTCCGCCGCGACCTCCGACGCTTCGAATCCGGGCGCGAATCCGGGTTCGTTTATCATAGGGCAAAGGCGACCCTAATACCGTTGCTCGTATTACCCTGGGTGATTTATCTAACACTACCCGTCAGCGTGAACCCGCTGTTTGTGCTTCCGCCCAGCGCAGTGCTTCTCGGGGTGGCCGTTGATGTTGTGGCGGGGAGTTTCAAGAAGTACCTGTAACTCATCAGCCTAAGCCGTAGCCTTTGGCCACACGGCATTGCCTCGGCCGATTCTCACTGCATCGACCACCGTGCAACCAGCCTCTAACTTACCCATCCAGAGGCTGGGAGTGACATCTTGTATAGGCTTCTTAAAGCGAGCGATTCTTAGATAGTCCGGCGTGACCAGCCAAGTTGCCAGATCGTCCTCGTCGATCTCTATCCGATAGATGCCAGGCGGTGGTGCGGCCACTTCGTTGGGCAACTCAAGCGCCCGCTTCCATTCATTAATCGCCCAGGCCTGAACACTCTCGGTCAACATGCTCACCCGAAAACGTTGCCACAACGCCGCCGTCTCGACGGTTGGCCAGTCACCCTGGGCGGTCAATATCTCCATATCGTCGCTGGCCAGCCACTGTCTCATTTCCGCAGGTGTCAAAAAAATAGGTTGCGTCTCCTCAATGGCAGCCATGGCGGCAATTCGAGACGGGAGACCGGCTCGAATGAGCATAGACATCATGAGTTGCGGAACCCCCGTCTCCAAAGCGGCCGCTCCGCCACCTGCAACGACCTCCGGCTCCCAACCTTGGCTGAGCCTACGCGTACGAATAGCTTCCAACGCCCATACCAGACGGTACATGAAAGCATCCTCGACAATACGCATGTTTGCCGTACTTATCTCGTCCACATCGGTACCCGAGACCCATTTCACCAACAGGTCTCGCCAGTTCGCAGGAAGTGCGTTCTTCTTGTCCGGGACGAATGGTCGTATGACCAGCAACCGCTGGGCGAGCTCCGCCAATGCTTCGGATAACGGAGCCACATCGCCTGCAAGTGCCGCCAAGTCGGCACAATCAATCAATTCTTCGAGTTCCTCTGCCATGGCGTCTATTTGCAAGCCCGCCTCAAGGCCGACTCCCATCGCGAAGTGCCCTTTCCGCGCTCTCACGTTAGTGTGCTGCCAGATCAGTTTCGCACGTGCCTGGATGATTGCTTTGTGTTCCACCTCAGTGCCTTCTTCCTCCCTTTGGATTTGGCGCGCCCACAGTGATCCCATCAGCGCTTCGTCAAGCAAGCGGGGCAAGTCATCGCTGTCAGCATCAAGAGCTTCCACCAGGCCGAACACGGTCGCGTCAAGTCTTTCCACCAGTTGAGACAGTGGTTCTTCCTCAATCTTGTCCTCCTCATCGTCTTCGTCAGTGCCTTCGGCAGCCAATGCAGCCACCTCTTCTGCCTGGGATTTCCATCCATCGCGTGAATTGGCCAGGTATTCAAGGGCATCGGCGCGCGCCCATACACCTTCACGTGCAAGACGTTGCATGATCTCGTCAACAATCTGGATCAGCCCACTTTTTAACGATCGTGCTTTGATTGATTCGACAAGCCGCCGCCAGTTGCGAAGTCGTTGCGGGTGCTTGTCGAACATCAGATGGACGATCAAACCCTCTGTATCCACGAATGCCCGGCCTGCGCGCCCGGCGACATTGGCGAATTCTTCGCCTGAAACTAACATACCGGCGCGAACCAGATATGGCACCAGTAGTACCGCAGCATTTAGATTAAGTCCCTGGGATAGGGTTGGTGACGCGACAATGACTTTCAGCGTCCCTTCGGCGAGAAGGCTTTCAAGCTCGCGCAGAAACGGGCTGGGTAAACGGCCATGATGAATCGCGACACCAACCCGTAGAGACGCCACCGCCGGATGATCCGAGCCAAGCCATTCGCGACCGACTTCAAGTGCTCGCTCTATAGCACCTTGATCGTCAAGCAGCGTCGGCAAATAACCTTTTTCCACAAACCGGACGATTTTCTTGCCGTATCCTTCAACCCAATTTGCCTGGGTTGAGAAGATAAGAGTGCGCTTGCCTTGACCTGCAAACTCCCAAGCAGCCTGAATTGCAAAGTCCCCGACATCTCTCGGAAATGGGTTTCGATCCCGACCTCGCGGCTCCATTGCGGAGACAAACCCCGTCAGAAACGGACCATCATTGTTGAGGTCGTAGTTCAGTCGGGCCGAACCTCGTGTCCATGCCAATGTCCCGAACCGCTGACGTGTGGGTCGCCAATCCGAACGAACCGCTTCTCCAGGCTCGTCGCCCCGAATCCAAGCGGTGAGATCATCCAGTTCTTCACCACCGGGCAGAATTGCGGAAAGACAGACAATCCTTCTTTCCGCGGCGTCACCACGTCGTAGCAGTCGTTGTACCAAGGTCTCGTAGCGGATCTCCCTCTCGGTCGGGCCGATCATGTGTCCTTCGTCCAGCACGATCAGCCCCACATCGTTGATCAGATCGACATCGTTGCGAAGAGCGAAATCAAGTTTCTCGGGTGTGGCAATCACGATGTGGTGGCTGCGTAGCGCGTCTTCATCCCCAGACGAAATGCCACTCGCGCCGTAAAGCGACGAAACCGTGAAGCCTAGCGGCGCGAAAGTCTTTCGAAACGAGCGCTCGGTTTGCGCTGAGAGTGCCCGCAATGGTGTGACGATGAGAACACGCTTTTCTGTTGCTAACGTCATGAGTGCGGCGATCTCCGCAACACGGGTCTTTCCAGCACTCGTAGGCAGAGAAACAACGAGGTCGTCAGCAAGATCGGTGGCGCGAGCTCCTGCCTCAAGTTGCGACGGCCATAATTCCACTTCGGACGTTTTTCTTGCGTACAAGGAAGTAATGAACATTCTCCGCAGTCGCGGGTAGTTTTCATCACCGCCCCCAGGCCCGTCGCGCGGCATTCGCTCATGTAGAGAATGCCCCCATAGATCATCTATCAGCGATTGGCTGATTCGACAAACCCACCATAATGGAACGTTGTTAGCATTACCTGCTAGCCTGACTGCCGTCGCAAGCAACGCTTTGGCTTGCTCTTGGAGAACACTCTCACCGGTTTGCAGCGCGAAGTCGAAATACGCCAATGCACGGAAAATAGTGGTATTCAGCACCGTCGCAATAGCCTCGTCAGGCTCAATTTCATCTGCCACCAACGCCTGTGATAGTTCCTCATCACTGTGTTTGTTATCCCTGAGCCAGTTGCGGACATACTCACGCAGTCGGTCCATATCTCGAAGGATCAGCAGCGCGATAGCGATTTCAGCAGGGCTACTGTTTAAATCTCTGTCATGCTCGTTGAATAGAGAGAAGGCGACCGCCGAGAAGCTCGCCAAGTGGTAAGAAGCCGCAGCCAGCGCCCGATAGAACCCGCGCTCTACTGCATCCGACGGCCCATTTCGGACCAATGATTCGAAGGCGTTCGCTGCTCGCTCAAAGCCTTTTGTAGTCAGCGGAGTGGGGCCTACCTCATCACGCAGGTTGAGCGCAGCTCGCAGAAGAGCGAATCCATGTTCCGCCAAATCGACATCTATGGTGTCACCAAATGGCGGGGCATCGTCCGGAAGTTTGCCGTCAACACGCATGAGAGCCCACGCCGCCCCCCGGTCCAAGAGCCGTCCCCAAACTGCATCTTCAGTTGCTGAGGTCAAAAAGTCCCGAAGTTCATCAATCGCTTCCAAGATCTTTCACCTCGTCGTAGATCGTTTTTATAAACTCCCCGTGATCTTCTACGTGAAGGTTGGCGACATAGTGGTTCCGATTGGTACTCGCAGCTTCCAGGTCCTTCATCATGGCACTCGGCACACCATTCCCGGACAGAGTAAAGAACATATGGTCGATCCGATTCGGTCTTAGCGTCGCTCTCCCAACCTCATCACGAATGGTTCTACCCAATTTCCGCTCTTCATCGTCATCGCTATCAAGTAGCCTGTCGGCCACAAACAGCAGGGAGTCTGGCGTGCAACGGCCATGGTTTCGATTGAGCGCCTCACGAGCTTCAGTGATAGTTGTTTTCCCAAGCTTTTTTCGACTCTTAGATTCCCCCTTCAGCAGCCATAGTCGTTCTTCGTCGTCGTAGGCAATACCGATGAAATCGTCGCCGCGTAGTGCCATATCCCTACCATCTTTATAGCGAAGCCTGCGAATAGGCACGTTGAACCCAGTTGTCTCATCGACAAGTTCAGTGGCCAGAATCTCGCCTATGTCACCAGATCGAGATTTCGGGTTCTGTGGCAATACAGCCCCAAGAATGTTGGCAGCATCCGAGTAACCAAGCCTGGCAATATCTTCGGCAATGCGCTCTAACCGCTGATAATGAGAGCGAATAATTTGAACAAGTTCTCCGTGTATTTCATCGCGCCCACCGTCCCTCTCCGTAAGCTTCCACAGGCGCTTACGCTTGTCCTTTTCTTTCTTTAATGTGCACCAAGCGTCAAACAGCGCCATGCTTCCTCCAAACTCGGTTCGTTGCAGATCAATACCAATTCCTTTTTAACGCCTCTCTCACCATCCAGCTATGGGCTACTGTTTCAACAACGCAACCGCTATATCCATCTGTTCATGCTCAAAGGCCGACGCAAAATCTTCCAAATCCTCCCGCCGCATGCCCACTTCCGGGCCGACAGCAATGTCCCGCCAGTTCGCTACCACCGCCCGTACTTCCGCCAAAACGGCCAGAGCCTTGTCTTTATCCAGTGAAAAATAGGCACTCCGAGCCAACAGCATCTCCAGGTCGGTGATGGGCCCGTCTTGTTCCGACAGCCAGGTCTTGGATTCTCGCTCCTTGTCCGGGAAGGGGTTGATGTCGAAGGCCGGCGACAAGCGCCAGAGTCCGCGTTCTACGTGCAGGAAGCCATGATTCTGCAGGTGGTCGTCCACGTTGGTGATCAACAGGTTGAATACCAGGCGGCGCCAGAGCTGCTGCAAGTCTTGCGTAGGTGCGTGGCCATAACTGCGGATGGCGTCGGCGATTTCGGTGTAGCTGCGCTCCTCCTCGCGTGAGGCCTGCAACAGAGAGGCCGCCGACTGGTAGGGAATCCGACCATCAGTGCCGCTACGGTCAAAACGGCGGATCATCGCCACCGGTATGCCCTCCAATTGAACGATACGCGCGATGGCGGCCTCAATGCCGGCGCACCGCGCCAGCTGCAGGGCCAACACTTCCCCTCGGGTGACGCTTCGGGTGTCACCCACACTTGGAAACTTGCCGATAGCGAGCCAGCCGTCTTCGTCAATCACCGTGCATTTGGGGCGCAGACCGCCCAACGACGTTCCTTTGCCCTGCAGGTAACGCAGATCCTCCAGGGTTTCCTGGCCGCGCTCCAGTGCCTGGCTGGCATGAAAAATTTTCCCGAGTTCGATCAATGGTGGTGTGCTGCGTCGCCCCTCCTCCACTGACCGGTGGTAGCGCCCGTCCCCGTCACGCAGGCGCAAGGCGCCTACCCGGCTGAAGTCATCGACCGCCAGTAGGTAATCCATTCCAGTGAGCGCGGGAAGACGCGGGTTCTCCTTCCGACGCTTGGCATGATCGCGGGCGATGACCCGTCGCCCCCAGACATCCGGTGCCGTATCCGCAATGGCACCATGGAAGACCGAATCGTGAGGAGAGGCCGCTTTATGTGGCTGATATCCCGTCCCCAGGCGCAAGTCGGCGGAAACGTTGAACCGTTCCGGGTTGGACAACCACGATTCATCATAGGCGATGGCGCTGTTCTCACGTCGCCCCTGCTTTACGTACACGAGCTGGCCCACCGGTGTTCCGGCCTTGCCGATGCATAACTGAACCTGCTTGCGTATCGATGTGGTGGCAGTTCTCATGCGATGCGCCCTTTGTTTTTAGGATTTTTCATGACGCATTCATTCTCATAGTGCTTTGGGCGTGCCGCGCTTACTGCGCACGCGCTTGGGCAGGTTCTCATCCATCAGGGTCAGGCCAATCTCGTCGCTCGCGGTGTCCAGCAGCTGTTCCAGAGCCTGTATTTCTCCAAATACATGCAGGGCGCGGGCAAAGAAGTGGATCGGTATGCGGGCATCACCCTTCTCCATACGCTGAACCGTGGAGATCGATGCACCCATACGCTCGGCCAGCGAGGCCTGGGTGATATGGCGCCGCCTGCGTGCCAGGGATATATCGCTACCCAGCTTGCGGATAGCTCGCTCGACAGGCAGGGGAATCGGAGATTCCATTTAAAACTCCCAACAGATAGCAAATCTGTTTTTACACTTCTGATAGGAACGATTATATAGAACTTTAGGTCAAAATCAACTATCGGTCCAACCAGAACCATTATTCAAAATAAAACATCCAATGAGATGCATTATGTTCCATCGTCACTTACTGCCTGCTGTCATCTTGTTTACCCAGGCTAGCCCTAATGTTGAGAATGCCTCAGCCTCAATACAAAATCGCCACCTTCCCCGGTGTGCTCTCCCAGTGGCAACTACCAAAGCAGCTCTCCTGCGGATTAAATGTTTTCGCTTCCGAAGAAATCACCCTGAGCTCTCAACCTTCGCTGGCATTGTGCTCGGCTTACTGTGAAAGAGATAACCCATCAAGAATATCTTCATGGCCATGTCGAATACCGGGCGGCCTGTTCGACTATCAGGTGTTACAGCACTCGGTGACAATCAACACTCCGTAAAGGTAGTCTTCCGGCGTGTTCGTGAATATCGTTTTACAGCCAACTCAGAACCACTATGATGATTTGACAAGGAGAAAACCATGCAAAAAATCATTCCCCATCTATGGTTTGACAAGGAAGCCAAAGAAGCCGCTGAATTCTATACAGAGATATTTGAAGATTCAGAAGTTACCGATGTAACAACCCTGCACGATACCCCCTCTGGCGACTGTGAGGTTGTGTCATTCAATCTGCTGGGCTGTCCTTTCATGGCAATCAGCGCAGGTCCGTTGTTTACGCCTAACCCGTCGATTTCATTTTTTATCAACTTTGATCCGTCCCGCGATCCGGACGCGGCAAAAAAGATTGATAACGTCTGGGAGAAACTTGCCATAAACGGCACAACACTTATGCCGCTTGATCAATATCCGTTTAGTGAGCGCTATGGCTGGATTCAGGACCGGTACGGAATATCGTGGCAGTTAATTCTGACCGACCCTGATGGAAACTCCAGACCGCCCATTGTGCCGTGCCTCATGTTCGTCGGCGAGAACTGCGGCAAGGCCGAAGACGCCATCAAGCATTACACGTCCGTTTTCAAGGATTCGAAACAGGGTTTAATGGCCCGCTACCCCGCAGGCATGGAACCCGACAGGGAAGGAACAGTGATGTTTGCCGACTTTATGATTGGCGGCACCTGGATGGCAGCCATGGACTCCGCACATGAACACGGGTTTTCCTTCAATGAGGCAATATCCCTCATGATCAATTGTGATACGCAGGAAGAGATTGATTATTTCTGGGAAAAGCTCTCCGCCATGCCCGAAGCCGAACAATGCGGATGGGTAAAAGACCAATACGGTTTATCATGGCAAATCTCTCCCACCATTATGGGCGACCTTTTGGGTGGCAGTGACCGGGAGAAAATAGCGCGGGTCACGCAAGTGATGCTGCAAATGAAAAAACTGGATATCGAAAAACTCATAAGCGCATAGGTTCACCCCATGAGAATGTACAGTCTTATCGCTATTATAGTGCTGTGTATCACCTTTCCGGTACAGGCAGAAAACACAACCGATCTTCCTTCAGGCACTTACACGCTGGATAAGAGTCATGCGAGCCTGGTGTTCAGTGTCAGTCATCTCGGCTTCACCGACTACACCATGACTTTCGATTCATTTGACGCCACACTTGAGCTTGATTCGGCACAATTGGAGAAGTCATCCCTAAGAGCGACGATCAACCCTCTTTCCCTTGACCTTCCGAGCCCACCGGAAGGATTTACCGATACTATCGTGAATGATGAGCATTGGCTGAATGCCAAGGTGTTTCCCGAGATCACTTTCACATCCCGCCGGGTAGAGTTAACCAACGAGAAAACCGTCAACGTCCACGGTGATCTGGAGATATTAGGCATCAGGAAACCTGTCGTTCTTGAAGCGGTTTTCAACGGAGGCTACAAAGGGCATCCCATGGACCCGAACGCCCGTATCGGATTTTCGGCAAGCGGCACGTTCAAACGATCCGATTTCGGGATGACATACGGTCTCCCGGAACCTGGCACGACGATGGGCGTCGGCGATGACATCAACGTGATGATCGAAGCGGAGTTCACCGGTCCGCCGCTACAGGAAGCTGAGTAGTCACGTCCAGACTACGGATCATGCTCCACCGATCGACTTCTCCGTTCGGATGTCTTTACGAACAAAGAGTACCAAGCGATAGTCCACTAATTCATAGCCTTGTTCCTTGGCGATGCGTTCCTGTTGTTCAATGATTTTTTGATCCCTGAATTCGATGATCTCGCCACTGTCCATACAGACCATATGGTCGTGACGGTCATCGCCCGTCAACTCGTACCGCGCCTGACCCGTATCGAAGTTGTGTCGAACGACCAGTCCGGCCATTTCCAATTGCGCGAGTACACGATAAATCGTCCCCACTGACATGCTGTTACCGGTCGACATCAGGCATTTGTAAATTTCTTCGGCCCGGAGGTGACGGCTCTCGGTTTGCGCGGAAGCCAAAATGTCCAATACTTTGATGCGGGACATGGTGACCGTCAGTCCGACTTTTCTCAGCTCTCGTTTTGGTGAAACCATCCTGGAATAAACCCTACCCATACCCAGGGACCGGCAAGCGCCGGACCTGAATAAACATTGTTTCCATTACAGGTAACGAACGAGGCCGATAAAAATTCAAGAAAACTGCAGGATCTCGCTGACTCTCATATCGCCAATACGGTTAACAACCAATCCTCTTTGTTTACGGCGCGCCCCTGGGGAATAACGCAGCATCCCACCCGTACCGACTGATAGCGGACAAGTGTGATGACCTCGTGTTCCAAGACAGTATTCTCGACTTATTGCGTTGTGCTGGCGATTGGCATTGCCTCAAGCCATGCCGTGGCCAATGAACAAACGCCAGCCAGCACTGATGAACGCGCCCGCCTGGCGGCCATACTACGCCAGCTAAATACTGTTGAACGTCTGGTAGCCCGGCGTAGCGAGTCCGTGCGACCTGATGCGGCGCGCTACTACTTTGATTACCCCCGACTACTTGAGGATATCGACAGCATTCGTCGGGGTATTGACGCGTATCTGGTACCAGAACGGGCACAACCCCGGGAACCAGCACGTTTGATCGGCGATTACCAACGCGAATCGGTGCCGATGCCATGAGCCTGTCCGCCGACCAAGTCGCGGCCTTTCAGGCCAATGCCGGTTACTCACCCGACACCATGGCCACCGTGCTTATCAGCGCGGTCTTTGCCGTTTTGCTGCTGTGGGGAGCCTGGGCACTGCGCACCGCGTATGTGGGCTGGGCCGAACACAGCATCAACCAACGTCAGTTCCTCGCCGTGGCGATACGGTTTGTCGCCATGTATGTGGTGCTGACGTTCCTTTTACTTTCCTGACCGTTTGAAAGGTGTTGCCATGACACAACGAGCTTTCTCTTTCCTTTCCCTCTCGGTCGGCAGTCTGCTGGCCGCCATGCTACCGCTGCCGGTATTCGCGCAGTTGCCTACCATGGAAGATCCGTCCCGTGGTGCCGGCAGTGGCATCATGGAAACCCTTCAGAATTACGGCTGCGACATCGTGATGCTGATCGCCCTGCTGGTGGTGGCCTCCATGTTTGTCGGGGTTTGCTACCACGCCTACACCCGCTATGCGGAAATTCATACCGGCCGTGCCACTTGGGGACAGTTCGGATTGACCGTGGCGGTGGGAGCGATTCTGCTGGTTGTGGGTATCTGGCTGCTCACCGAAGCCACCGGCATTCTGTAGAGCAGAACGATGTCCCCCGACCTGGCCAACAAGGAGGATGGCACCATCCTTTTTCTGCCTCATCGCCTGAATCGCCAGCCGGTGGTGGTTCGCGGCCTGACCGCCGATGAGCTTTGGCTTTGCGCGGGTGGCTCGGCAGCCATCGGCCTGACATTGGGCCTGCCGCTGGCCTGGCTGCTCGGCAGTATCGCCGTGGTTCCCAGTTTGATAGTCGGTACCAGCGCCATTGGAATCTTTTCCTGTGGCGGTGTGTTGCGACGACTGAAACGGGGCCGGCCCGAAACCTGGCTGTACCGTCAACTGCAGTGGCATCTGGCCCTGCGCTACCCACTGCTGGGCGATCACTTGGGAGCCAGAGACCTGATAACCCGCACCGGTTACTGGGCCACACGCCGCACCCCGAGACGGAGTACGCCATGAGCCGGTTCAAAAACGAAGTGACCCACCTCCGCGCCCATGTCAACACCTTGCGCCTTGGGCTCGCCGCCCTGTTCGTCCTCGCCGTGGGCCTGGGTGTTGGCTGGTGGAGCGCGCCGCGCGACCTGACTATCCATATTCCCCCGGACCTGCGTTCGGGCAGCGTGCGCAAATGGTGGGAGGTGCCGCCCGCCTCGGTGTATGCCTTCACTTTTTATGTCTTTCAGCAGCTCAATCGTTGGCCCAGCAACGGCGAGAAGGATTACCTCCGAAATATACACACCTTGTCCGCCTACCTAACCCCCAACTGTCGAGTGTTCTTGCAACAGGACTACGAGGAACGCCGTCAGGCTGGCGAACTTCGGCAACGGGTACGCGGCCTCTACGAAATCCCCGGTCGTGGCTATGGCGACAACCCCGGCGCCCGCGTCGAAGCCATCTCGAACCGGGATTGGATCGTCACGCTGGATATCGCCATCGATGAGTACTACGGCTCGGAACAGGTCAAGCGCGCCCTGGTGCGCTTCCCCCTGAAAGTGCTGCGCAGCGATGTCGATCCGGAGCAAAACCCCTTTGGCCTGGTACTGGACTGCTATAGCGAAACACCCCAGCGGATTATGCCGTCGGACACCGGTTCCCAAGCCAATCCAGATACGCACTCTCTGCCGGGGGGCACACCATGAGCCGCTCGAATCGCCTGGTGTCAGGCTGCTTCTGGCTGATCCTGTCACTCGCTGGCAACAGCCACGCCGTAGAAATCCTGCATTGGCAGCGCCTGCCCCTTACTGTTCCTCTGCACGTTGATGAAGAGCGGGTGATTTTCGTCAACCGCGATGTGCGGGTGGGAGTACCCGCCTCACTGGCGTCACGCCTGCGGGTACAAAGTGCGGGCGGCGCGATCTACCTGCGAGCGAATGAAACCCTGGAAGCCACCCGGCTGCAATTACAGGATACCAACACGGGCGACCTGATTCTGCTGGATGTGGCGGCCACCCCGGCCGATGACAACGAGGCCCCACTCGAGCCCGTTCGCATCGTGACCGACTCTGCCGAAGGCAGCGATTCCGCCTCCCCTGCCGATGCGGGTGATATCCAGAACAAACGCCGCAATACTCCGATCCCCGTGGCCTTGACCCGTTATGCCGCACAAAGTCTGTATGCCCCGCTGCGCACGGTGGAACCCGTGCCAGGACTATCCCGGGTCACTCTCAGCAGCTCGCTGAAACTGGACAACCTAGCACCCGTCCTGCCCCTGCGCGCCAGAGCCCTGGCAGCCTGGCGATTGGATGACTACTGGCTCACCACGGTCCTGCTGACCAATACCACCGATCACTGGCTGGCGTTAGATCCCCGTATATTGCAGGGTGATTTCGTGGCGGCGACGTTTCAGCATACGACGCTGGGTCCCCGCGGCGAGCCCACCGATACCACCGTCCTGTACCTGGTGACCCGGGGACACGGCCTGGCGGACGCCCTGTTGCCGATGATCAGCCCGGTGGATGCGGCCACCAACCTGCCCGGAGGACAGGGAGCCGACAATGCGGAGTAATGGCCTGCTCAAATGGTTGATGATCCCGCTGGTGTGCCTGCTGGTCTTTGTCGGCCTGCGGCTGTCGTCCGACCAACAGCCGTCGCCAGCAACCGCGGATCGGCCCGGTAACCAGCTGACCCCCGAGGAAATGCAGGCCCTTGGCATCGAGGGGGACACCCCGCGGGACACCGTCGCCACACTGGTGGCTCAGGTCAAACAGCTGCGCGGTGAGCTGCAAACCGCGCTGAATGACAACGAGCGCCAGGCCGAGGAAAACCGCCGCCTGCGCCAACGGGAAAGCACCATTGATCAACGGGTTCAGAGGGCGCTGGCGGAGGAGCGAAGCCGCTTTCAGCAAACCCGCAATGAAGTTGCCTCCGACACTCGGCAAACCCGAAGCCTGCTCAACGACCTTGAGCGTCGGCTCGACGATTTGGGCGGTGCGGAGCTGCCGGTCGGGTTGGGGCTGGAGGGTGGCGATATACCGGCAGTGGGCGGTATTCGCTGGATTGAACCGGACGATAAACCACCCTCGGAGAGCGCGGAAGAAACCACCGGAGGCAACCGCCTGGGCATCACCAGCCCCTTCGCCTCGGCACCATCGGCTTCAAGGACAGCGTCTGGGCCAACCGATACGGAATCAAAAACGCCGGTTATCAATGTTGCCGAACCTGTCTATACCGTACCCGCCAACGCCACCTTGATGGGATCGATTTCGATGACCGCGTTGATCGGTCGCATTCCCATCGACGGTACGGTCAACGACCCCTACCCTTTCAAAGTCCTGATCGGCCCGGACAACCTGACCGCCAACGGTATTGATCTGCCGGAGGTGACCGGCGCAGTGGTCAGTGGTACTGCCTCGGGGGACTGGACTCTCTCCTGCGTGCGCGGCCAGATTCAGTCCATTACCTTTGTCTTCCAGGACGGCTCCATCCGTACCGTCCCGGAGATCACGACGGATGAGAACCGCACGGCAGGCAATCGCAATACCCTGGGCTGGATCAGCGATCCCTACGGGATTCCTTGCGTCAGTGGTGACCGGCGCAGTAATGCCCAGCAATACCTGAGCTCCCGCGCGTTGATCACCGCTGCGGGCGCTGGGGCCGCCTCGTTTATCGACTCGGACAGCGGCAATGTCGCCTACGTCAGCAACAGCAACGGGACGCTGGGCACGGTCGGCATCTCGGGGGATGAAGCCATGGGCCGTATTCTTGCCGGCGGGGTGCAGGATATGTCCGCCTGGGTCAACAAGCTGTATGGCGAAGCTTTTGCCGCGGTCTATGTCCCGCCCGGTGCCGATGTCGCTGTGCATATTGAAAAACCCCTTGAGATCGACTTCGACCCCAACGGTCGCCGTGTCAACCATCGCCTGGGAGGTGCCGACCATGTGTCACCGCTGGACTAACACTGCCATCTGCCTGGTCGCCACCGCGCTCCTGGCGGGCTGTGCCACCCACAAGGAAGCGCTGCTGCCGCACAACGGCGAATCCATGTTGGACATCTGGCAGCGGGGAACCGGTGGCAGCCCTGGCCAAAGCCAATTAACGCAGCAACTGCTGGAAGCCCGGCTGGTGTTGCGCCGGCCGTTGAGGGGCACAGAACTGGAAAATCCATCGGTGCATGCGCTCTATACCCGCACCGCGGAGAACGAGATCAAAAGCCAGTTTCACCGCCTCCCCAATCCCGACCTGGTGATGTATGTCTTTCCCCACCTGGCCGGTTCGGAGCCGGTACCTGTGCCCGGCTACAGCACGGTCTTCCCGTTTTACCGGCAGGTGCAGTACGCCCTACCGGGAGAACGGGTAGAGGATTACTGATGGACTGGCGGTTACCCTGGCAACAGAGGGCGGCACCCGCCGAAGCTGGCCATTCCGGGAGCGATGCCTGGCAGCGTCATGTGGGCCGCCTGGCCGCTGCGGGAATACCCGAACCCGGTACCGGCGAGGCGGCAACAGATCGCACAGCCACCCGAGCCGACGAAGCCACCCTGTACCACGTCAACCCCTCCTTTGCCGATCTCCTGCCCTGGGCGGAATACCTGCCCGATGCCCGCTGTATGCTGCTGGAGGACGGACGGTCCGTGGCGGCATTCTACGAACTCACCCCCATCGGTACCGAAGGACGGGATAACGCCTGGTTGTGGCAGGCCCGTGACGCCTTGGAAAATGCCCTGCAAGACAGTTTCGACGAACTCGACGACAACCCCTGGGTGGTGCAACTGTACGCCCAGGACGAAACCCACTGGGATCGCTACCTGACGTCACTGCGGCGTTATTTCCACCCCCGCGCGCAGGGCACCGCGTTCAGCGATTTCTATCTCCGTTTTTTGGGTATCCGGATTATCTGGTTGGTATGCGAGAGAGAAAGGTGGCCGACAAACTCAACCCACAACGGATTAGCTGGTTGATGGCTCGCTCAGTACGCTC
>MDSZ01221176.1_pt1 | contig 24665 bp, 22 predicted proteins | sample 811201 | NCBI WGS metagenome assembly MDSZ01 (sample SAMN05326647, study PRJNA326480) | marine metagenome | isolation source: seawater | place: Indian Ocean: North | collected 2010
GTAAGGAGTTATTTCCTATTTCTTATAGCGATTGTGTCATTTTCAGATATAACAGGCTACTTGTTTGGAAAAACATTTGGAAAGATTAAACTCTGCGAGAATATTAGTCCTAACAAAACCTTGGAAGGATTTTTAGCATCTGTTTTAGCACCATCAGTATTGTTCTTTTTCTACTTCATCTTTTTCAAGGAATATCCTTTATTAGCTTTAGATTTATTCTTAATGATAATATGTTGTATATCTTGTACAATTGGAGACCTATTTATAAGTATACTGAAGCGTACATATGGTAAAAAGGATTCTGGAAATATTTTACCTGGCCATGGTGGACTTCTTGATAGGCTAGATAGTTACTTGCCAACTACTATTATTTATTATTATTGGATGTTTACATGAGAAGGCAGAACATAACAATTCACGGATCAACAGGCACTATAGGTCAAAACGCACTATCGGTAATTTCTAAGTCAAGTAATAAACATAAAGTCTTTGCATTGTCTGCAAAATCAAAAATCAAGACTTTATTTAGTCAGATAAAGAAATTCTCACCAAAATATGCTGTGGTGTTAAATGAAAATAAAGCAAATGATTTATCTACTCTTTGTGTTAAAAATAATATTACTACTAAAATACTTTTTGGTGCAGATAGCTATGATATTATATCATCTGATAAAAGAGTTGATTGTGTGCTCTCTGGAATTTCAGGTACATCTGCTCTCAGACCAACATATGCAGCAATCAAGTCTGGCAAAAAGTTATTACTTGCAAATAAAGAGTCAATAATTATGTCAGGAGAATTGATGCTTAAAGCAGCGCAACAAAGTGGGTCGAAAATTATCCCCATTGATAGCGAACACAATGCTCTCTTTCAGATATTATCACCACTATTTAAAAACTCAGAGATTGATTTAAAGCAAAGACATGAGATTTCAAAAATTATATTAACTGCATCTGGAGGACCATTCCTTAATTACCATAAAAGAGACCTTAAACACGTAACTCCAAATCAGGCAACTAAGCACCCAAATTGGAAAATGGGTAAAAAGATTTCAGTAGATTCAGCAACCATGATGAACAAAGGACTGGAAATAATAGAAGCGTCTATTCTATATGGAATTGACTATAGTAAAATAGATGTATTAATTCATCCCCAAAGTATCATTCATGCCCTTGTTTCATTTAATGATGGATCGACAATATCGCATTTAAGTAACCACGATATGAAGATCCCAATAAGTTACGCATTATCTTGGCCTGAGAGATTTGATAGAAAAATTGGAGAACAGTTATTTACGTCTATAGATAAACTTACGCTTCGTAAAGTAAAAAAAAGAGAATTTCCATGCTTAGATATCTGTATGGAATCGATTAAGATTGGGAAAAATGCACCTACTATAATTAATGCAGCTAATGAAGTCGCGGTTGAATATTTTCTGAATCATTCCGTCAAATTTACAGACATTCCTATCATTATTAAGACTATATTAGACAGATCTCGATTTGTCCGATTGAAAAACATTGATGATGTTATAGAATGTAACATAGAAACGAGAAAACTAACAACAAAACTAATTGAAAATAAATGGAAATAATACAGAGCATTATTGGTTTTTTTATAGCAATTGGAATACTAGTGACGTTTCATGAATTCGGCCATTTTATAGTTGCAAGATTATTTAATGTAACAGTGCTAAATTTTTCAATTGGATTTGGCAAAAGCATATATTCAAAAAAATTCCCTGGTAAAGTAACCGAGTATAGTATTGGTGCAATTCCATTGGGTGGATATGTGAAGATGCTGGAATCACAGGAGATGGATGATCTAGATAAAACAGATCCTAATTTTTCAACAGAATTTTGTTTTGATAAACAATCTGTGTATAAAAGATTTTTAATCGTTGCTGCAGGCCCAATTTTCAATTTAATACTTGCTGTATTTTTTTTCATTTTGGTACACTTGTCTGGTATCACCGGGATGAAGCCCTTTATTGAGTCAATTGATGGAGTTTCAGAAAATATTCTATCTCAACAAGATAATGCATTGATTACAAAAGTTAATAATATAGATACTAAACGTTGGCAAGATGTTAGAGTAGAAACTCTTAATGGAATAGTTAGAGGTGATAAGCAGCTGATTCTTACCATCTCTAGAGACGACGGAACGATACAAAATATTAACATACCTATTGAGCAGAATGTCCTCAAAAAGAAAGGAGACATAATAAAAAATATTGGTTTTGTTCCATCTCGGCCTGATTTTGGAACTATCTTAGGAAATGTGCAAGAAAATTCTCCTGCATCGCTTGCAGGTCTTCAAGCGGGTGATAAGATTATTATGATCAACGACCAAACCATATCTAAATGGTCAGATTACGTAAATATAGTTCAAAAAAATCCTAATAATATTTTGCGCTTATATGTAGAGAGAAATGGGAGGCCGATAGATATCATATTAGTGCCAAGTGAAATGAAAATTGAGAATAAAATAGTTGGGTACGCAGGTATTTCACCTTCCCGTGATGCTTTGGAGAAATATCGTATCGTCGTAAAGTATCCAGTAATTGAGTCAATAGACAAGTCAATTAACCTCACAAAAGACTATACATTATTAACTTTTAAAATGATATTTAAGTTATTTTCTGGTCAAGCAAACGTAGAAAATATAAGTGGTCCACTAAGTATTGCAGAATTCTCAGGAAAATCACTAGCAATGGGATACGTTTATTTTATTTATTTGATGGCTGTATTAAGTATCAGCTTAGGTGTTCTAAATTTACTACCCATACCTATGTTAGATGGTGGTCACCTTGTTTACTATACAATTGAAATGATTATAGGCAAACCTGTATCGATGAAAATTCAACTAATAGGACAACAGCTTGGAGTAGTTGTGCTCCTAAGTATAATGGTGCTGGCTTTCTATAATGATTTTTTGAGAATATTCAGTGGTTAAGAAATTTTTTTTATTCATATTTTTTTTAAACTTATTTCTAGTTAGCCAGACAGTTCACTCAGAAGAAAGTCAAATCACAATTAATAGGATCGTTATAGAGGGTAATCAAAGAGTTACTAATGAGACTGCATTAAGTTATGCTGATATATCAGAAGGAGATATTTTTACGGAAAAAATTGGGCAAACAATAATCAAAAATCTTTATGAGACTGGATATTTTGATGATATCTCATTAAGAATAGATGGGCAAACACTTATTATCAAATTAGAAGAAAAGCCCATAATATCAATCATCAATATTACCGATAATAAAATTGTCGAGGATGATGACATATTTACTGCTCTTGATAATGTTGGAATAAGTAGAGCAAGACCATTTGACAAGAATATTTTTGATAAAGTTGAACAAGAGCTCACTAGACTTTATTTTGACAGGGGAAGGTATAATGCAAAAATTAGTTCAAAAGTTACTAATCTAGAAAGAAATAGGGTTGCTATAGAATTAATTATTAATGAAGGAGATGCATCACAAATTAGAAAAATTAATTTTATTGGTAATAAGAACTTCTCATCAGATAAGCTAAAAGATCTTATGCAATTAGGCACAAAATATTTTTTCGAATTCTGGTCTGATCGTGATACATATTCTGGATCACAATTACAAGCAGATATAGCTAAGATTGAAGAATATTATTTTAATAGAGGTTTTATTCGTTTTCGTATCCTATCTAATCAGGTAAACCTTTCTAATAATAACAAGGATATCTTGATTACTATAAGCATAGATGAGGGAGAAAAGTATGAGTTTGGTGATCTCAAAGTTTTTGGTAATGAAGTATTAGATGAAAGTGTTCTTAAAACAGAAATATCAAGAATATTACAACCTGGTCAAATCTTCTCAAGAGAAAAAATTCAGCAATCGGAATTATTAATCAAAAATATGCTAGGCGAAGAGGGGTATGCATTTCCAAATGTTGCATCGATTCCTATTATTGATGATAAAACTCAGATTGTTGATGTAGATTATAGACTTAATATCGGTAAAAGAAGTATCGTAAGAAGAATTACAATAATGGGTAATACAGGTACTAATGATGAGGTATATAGAAGAGAGCTCAGGCAATATGAATCATCACTTCATAAACAGTCCGCAATTGAAAGATCTAAAATACGACTTCAAAGACTCAAGTATGTAGATGATGTTGAAATAATAAAAAATAGAGTAGACGGTGTTGATGACATGATTGATATAACTTTCAAAATCAAAGAGAGAAAGGCAGGAGAATTTAGAATAAGCGCAGGATGGTCTGATACTGATGGTGCTATTTTTGATATAGATCTCAAACAAGATAACTTCCTTGGTGGCGGTAAAAATGTTGCTATTAAGGCATCGAGAAGTAGTGTTCAAAATACCTTAAGAGTTTTTCTCACAGACCCGTATTTCACGACAGATGGGATAAGCAAAACTACAAATATTTTACTTAGCCAAACAGACGTCAGTAACACATCTACCGCAACTTATCTCTCTGATACGCTTGGTTTCGGAGAACTTTATAACGTGCCAATTTCTGAAACTCAATCATATGGATATGGATACGACTTTAATTTTACGCGATTTACAACAACTATAGGGTCACCAATCATAGTGACCCATCATCTAAACGACCATGGTAAAAATGCAATAGGTGTAAATATTACCGCTAGTTATACTTCTGATACAAGAAATAGAACAAGGTTTGCTGAATCAGGAATGCTTAATCTATTTCAATCTAATCTTTTTTTAGCTTTGGATGGAGCATCATATTTTACTGCTAAATATGATACTGAGTCGAATTATCCATACACACTCAAAACATTTGGTTTTGATTGGAGCACTGTCTTTCAAATCAAATCGACTGTAGGTTTTGGTGTAGGAGTTAATGGTACAACATCGCTCCCATTTTATACAAAATACTTTGCAGGTGGAAATACTACAGTAAGGGGATTCGCAGGGGCAAGTCTTGGTCCATTCACCTATAATGCGCCTAGACCTGGAACCGGAACAACTTGTGCTGCAAAAGATATTCCTGGAAAGTTTATTAAATGCGATACTGTCGGTGGTGATTTTCTTACAGCTGCACAATTTGATTGGTTATTTCCACCTCCTGATTTCTTAGGTGAAGATACGAGAGGCGTAAGAGCATCATTATTTATTGACGTAGGTAACGTATTTGAGAAAATTAATGATTTCGATTACAATGAACTAAGAGCAAGCTATGGCATACAATTTAATGCATTGACACCCGTTGGAGCTGTATCAGTAGGATTTGCTAATGCTTTAAAAGATAAAGAAGGTGACGACTTTCAATCTGTCATTTTCAGACTTGGAGGTAATTTTTAACAATGCAAAATTTTAGTAGATTTTTTTTAACATTAACACTTATTATACTTACATCCTATCCTCAGATATCCTACTCAGAAGTCAAAATGGGTATTGTAAATCTTTCTAGACTTCTTAATGAAGTACCAATGTATAAAGATGCTCGTGAGAAAATTCAGAAAAAATTTGACCCAAGAGCTAGAAATTTAAAAACTTTAGAGAATGAATGGAACTCTCTTAATGATAAATACCTAAAGAATGAGTCAGTAATGTCGGATAAAGAAAAAAAGAACCTTGTGACAAAAATTCAAGGTATTGAGGAAAAGTTTAGATCAGGACAAGAGAAACTACAAATTGATTTAGAAAAAACACAAAGAGAAGAGTATAGTAAAATTGAAAAAATTGTTAATGAGACAATCACCGAGTATGCTGAAAAAAATAACTTCGATATCATTTTGAGAGCAGAAAGCACCACGCTTTATGCAAAAAAATATATCAATATCACTCAAGAGATTATATCAAAACTCCAGTAATGTTACTTACAAAAAAGCATACAATTCTTCAATTAGCCAAAAAATATGATTGTGATATCAAAGGCGATAAAGATACTTACGTATGTTCACTCGCAAGCTTATTCAAGCCTACTGATGAATCATTAGTCTTCATGAATGACAAAAAAATGTTAGAACAGGCTAATAATACAAAGATTGCTTGTCTGTTAACAACTAACGAATTATCTAAATCAATTGATAAGTCCTGCCTTATATCAAGCAACCCCCAACTTACTTTTTCAAGAATGCTTAAGGATAATACAAAAGAGAAAATATATTCTCATGCTATCAAAGATATTACTGGGTATAAAAACATTGCACCCACTGCTCTTATTGCAGAGACTGCAGATGTTGCAGACGACGCAATAATCGGTGAAAACTGCATTATTTATCCAAATGTCACGATTTATAGCAATACTAAATTAGGTAGTAATGTGACAATCCATTCTGGAGCTGTTATTGGAGCAGATGGTTTTGGCCTTGTTCAAAATGAACAGAAATTATGGGAAAAGATACCTCATGTCGGTGGTGTTTCACTGGGCAATTTTGTTGAAATCGGAGCAAACACGACGATTGATAGGGGATCTATTGATATGACAAGAATTGAGAATAATGTTAAAATTGATAATCTTGTTCATATAGCTCACAACGTACAAATTGGGGAAAATACTGCAATCGCTGCATGTGTTGGCATAGCCGGTAGTACTATTATTGGAAAAAACTGTACAATTGGAGGAGGAAGTGGCATCAATGGACACATAAGTGTCACAGATAATGTACATATTCATGGAATGACAATGGTGACGAAGAGTCTCCTTGAGTCTGGGCAATATGCTTCTGGAACAACGGTAGAGCCTGTTGACAGTTGGAGAAGAAATCAAGCTAGATTTAAAAATCTTGATAATGCTCTTAAGAAATTAAATAAAGACAAAGGGGAAAAAAATGACTAAAAACGAGATTATCAATCACTTACCTCATAGGTATCCATTTTTACTTATTGATAGATTAATCGACTACAAGAAGCATGATTTTCTTATTGCTCAAAAAAATGTTAGTAATAACGAACCTTTTTTTCAAGGACATTTTCCTAATCATCCAGTATTCCCAGGTGTTCTAATTTTAGAAGCAATGGCACAAGCGACAGCTTTATTAGACTTTAAGAGTAACGAGAGGAATGACCCAGATTTATTATATTATTTTGTGGGAATTGATAAAGCAAGATTTAAGAAACCTGTATACCCAGGTGATATTTTGATAATTGAAGTCAAGTTGACTAATAGCAAAAGAGACGTCCACAAATTTGATGCGGTGTGTAAAGTTGATGATGATATTGTATGTATTGCAGAACTGCTTGGTGCAGTAAAAAATAAAAATGATACATAAAACTGCTATAATCCATCCAACTGCTGAATTAGATTCAACAGTTTCTGTTGGAGCATATTCTGTGATTGAAGAAGATGTTAGAATCGACAAAGATACTGTAATTGAGCATCATGCGATAATAAAACCTCACACAACTATTGGTTGTAATAACAAAATATATCAATTTAGTTCGATTGGTGAGATACCTCAAGATTTAAAATTCAATGGCGAAAAATCTCAATTAATAATTTCTGACAACAACATTTTCAGAGAATTTTGTACGATCAATAGAGGAACTGAAGCAGGGATTAATAAAACTGTAATAGGATCTGATAATCTTTTCATGTCATATACTCATGTTGCTCACGATTGTGTGATAAAAGACAATTGCATTTTTTCTAATGCCGCATCTCTTGCGGGGCATGTAGAGGTTGGCAGTCATGTATCACTTGGTGGTTTTACCCTAGTGCATCAATTTTGCAATATAGGGGATCATGCTTTCAGCGGTCTTGGATCTGTTATCTCTAGAGATGTTACTCCTTATACACTAGTTGCAGGAAATCATGCTCGAGCATACAAAATAAATACTACAGGCTTGAAAAGATTAGGTATGACAGATGATGTAATCCAATCACTAGAGAAATTATTTAAGCTATTTGTAAAATCAAAAATACCTAGAGATGAGTGCATTAACACATATAATAAGTCTGAAGTTAATTTCAAAGAATCAAGATATTTTGTTGATTTTATCTTAAAAAGCGTCAGAGGGATAACAAGATAGACTAAGAAATAAGTTTGTCAGCAACAATAGCGAGATTCTTTGCTGCACCGGGCTTTAATTCATCTCTTATTCTTATGTATTTTTCCAATATTTCATTCCGATAATCAGCATCATAATCTATTCTGTCCAACTCTGCCATGATTTCTACTTGATCATGATATTTTGGCTGAATGTACTCTTTAACAACAGCCTCATCTCCTAGATTATCTCCTAATATTAAATTTACTAGCCCGATATATTTAAGTTTAACTAATCTTTTCATAATGAAATAAGTTATTGTTGATAGTTGGTATACGATTACCATAGGTATTCCCATTAGAGCTAATTCTAGCGTGATCGTACCAGATGCAGTTATTGCTTTTTTACAACGCCTAACTTCATTTCGATCTGTGCCACTCAATAGGCATTGATGCATTCTATCTGGAAGCATATCCTCTAAAAGCTTTTTTGTTTTTTCATTAGAGTAAAATATCTTGATAACATTTTTCTTTGAATCTTTATTTTTTGATGGTTTTATGCAATCAAGCATTGTATAGATATTATTCTTAATTTCAGACTCTCTGCTACCAGGAAAAATACCTAAATCATATTTTTTATCTTTATAGTTAATATCACTAGGAATCAGTTCTTTATCATCTGCTAGTGGATGTCCAACAAAAGAAACATTTTTAGTGACTTCTGAAAAAATCTGGTATTCAAATGAAAAAACCACTGCTAAATGATCTACTACCTTTATGATATTATTTATTCTCTTTTCTCGCCAAGCCCATACTTGAGGAGCAATATAGAACAGTGTTGGTATTCCTAATGACTTTGCGTATGCAGCGATCTTAAGGTTGAATTCTACGTAATCAACGAGAACGACCAATGCAGGTTTATTTTCTTTAATGTGTTTCTTTGCTAAATTAAGTACATATTTTATTTTGTTATATTTAAAAATTACCTCTGTTAACCCAACAACTGCAATATCTTCTGAGTTATAAATCAACGATACATTTTGATTTTTCATACTCTCCTGTCCTATCCCAGAAAAGCAAATATTTCTATTTAAAAGAAGATGCTCTCTAATATACTTTGCCGCATGTTGATCACCAGATGACTCACCTGTTATTACAAATATCTCTTTCATGTCTTTAATAGTCATTTACTATGTTTATAATCACTTCTTGTTCTTGTTTTGTTAGCTCAGGGAACATGGGTATAGATACACATTTCTTACACACTTCCTCTGTGATTTTAAGTTTAGGGAGACTTCTTATCTTGTCGCGGGCTGCTGGTTGCATATAAGCAGGTTTAGGGTAGTAGACTCCAAAGGGAATACCATTCTTGTTTAAATAATTAGTAAATCTATTCCTATTATCTACAATTAGTGTGTACTGATGATAGATATGCTCTACGTTAGTTTGCTTACTAGGCGTTATTACTTTTCTATTATTAATAGATTTGGTGTAATTGTGCGCAATCTTTATTCTATTTTTATTGAGTTTGGCCACTAATTTAAGCTTCTCTAATAGTACTACTGCTTGAATCTCATCTAATCGACTATTGTAACCAATAATATTATGAACATTCCTCTGGATGCCCCCGTGATTTCGCAGCATTTTAGCTTTATTAGAAATTTTACTATTATCTGTTATTAGCATCCCGCCATCCCCAGCACATCCTAGATTTTTAGTAGGAAAAAAACTAAAGCAGCCTATATCACCAAAAGTTCCTGTTTGCTTTTTTTCAATAGTAGCTCCAAACGACTGAGCACAATCCTCTATCATTTTTATATTATATTTCTTACAGATTTTTTTGACTTTATCTGCTTCATAAGGATGGCCAAAAATGTGTACACCCAAAATTGCCTTAGTTTTTTTTGTTATTTTCTTTTCAATTTCTTTTGTTTCTATATTGAAACTAACTGGATTAATATCTACAAATATAGGTTTTGCTCCAACTAACAATATTGCTTCTATCGTTGAAAAATAGGTAAATGGCGTTGTAATAACTTCATCACCTTTATTAATATCTAGACATCTTAAGGCTATTACAAGCGCATCAGTTCCTGAATTGCAGGCTATGGCATTTTTTGTTGATAGAAATTTTGATACATTTTTTTCAAATAAGTTTACATTTTTCCCCATGATATATTGACCACTTTCTAGAACATTTGCTACCTTTTTCTCAATAGCAGATCGGAGATTTTTATATTGCCTAGAGAGATCAAACAATTTAATTTTTTTCATAGCTTTTTCGATATATCCTCCGCTACTTTTAAAGCATTCATTCCATTTATACCATCAACAAGAGGTTTTTCAAGACCAAGACATGAATTGACAAAGTTATTTATCTCTTTTCTCAATGAGTCTACTTTTTTATAGCTATACTCTTTCTGTTTGAAAATACGATCTGAATTCTTTGAAAATATACTCATTTTAGATAGTAAAAAGTCAACGGAGTAATATTTATTTTTTTCAAAAATACGAATCTTCCTTTCGCTCTTAGCGCTAATTCTGCTTGCGGTTAAATTTGCAACAGCACTGTTCATAAACTCAATTCGAACATTTGCTATGTCGGTAGTATTTGTAATTATTTTCTTACCAAATACAGATATTTTCTTAATAGGTGATTTGATCAGTGTGAGTATAATATCAATATCATGTATCATTAAGTCAAATATCACATTTACATCTGTAGATCTTGGATTGAACTCTGCAAGTCTGTGAACTTCAATAAACATAGGATTATTAATTTCATTTTTTAGTCTTTCCATAACTGGATTAAATCTCTCCAGATGACCTATTTGCATAATAGTTTTTTTCTTATCAATCAGATTATTTAACTTTTTAGCTTGATATAGTGTTTCTGTCATTGGTTTTTCTAGAAGTATATTAATCTTACTCTGTAACAATAATTTGGCTATCTGATAATGGCTTACTGTGGGAGTTACAATAGATGCGCAGTCTACATTACCAATGATATCCTTAAAATCAGTTGATTTTTTAATCGATTTATTAATATTAAGCCTTAAATTATTGATATCACTATCAATGACCCACTTTACATCTACTTTTTTATTCATAAGATACTTATCAAGATGATATTTGCCTAAATAGCCTAGGCCTATTACAGCTGCTCTTAATTTTTTTTTCACCATATGGAGTATTGAAATCTCTTTTTTGTTATATTTAGGTATAAACTCAATTATATATAGTGAACTTTTTATGACAAGCTCAATTTTAGCTGGCGTAGACGAGGTTGGCAGAGGCTGTCTAGCAGGTCCAGTAATATCTGCATCTGTTATACTTTCTGATACGATAGATTTATCGCTGCTATGTGACTCGAAAGAACTAAAGCCTCAAAAAAGAGAGGAGATTGCTGATCATATCATTAGGAATTCTGTCGCTGTTGGAATTGGGTTATGTAATAATGTTGAAATTGACAAGATAAATATTCATGAAGCAACGCTTCTGTCTATGAGCAGATCATTAACGTCTTTGCCAATTATACCGGATAAAGCAATTATTGATGGTCTTTTCACCCCAAATCATTTCATTTGCTGCGAATCAGTTGTTAAGGCTGATAAATCAATTCCAGTTGTCTCAGCTGCATCTATTTTAGCTAAAGTTATTAGAGACAATTTTATGAAAAGAATTGATAACCGTTACGATGTATATGAGTTTAGTAAAAATAAAGGATATGGAACAGCAAAACATATTGAGTTACTCAAACAATTTGGACCATCAATATATCACAGAATGACATTTTCGCCGCTGAAAGATACCCAGATATGAAAACTTTATTTACACATTTGTCACTTAGGACAGCTTATTCGCTTATTGATAGCACAATTGCTCTTGATGCTTTGATAAAAAAAGCAAAAAAACACAAGGTTAATGCGCTCGCAATTACAGACTTTTTAAATACATTCAATGCAATAAAATTCTATCAGGCATGCATCAATAATAAGATTAAGCCAATAATAGGCTGTCAGATACCAATAAGTAATTTTGAATACAATAATCAGCAACCTTTTATTACATTGTTGTGTAAAAATCAAGAAGGATATAAAAATTTGATTAGACTTATTTCAGATATACATATAAGAAAAGCGGGAAGTAAGCTCCCTTCAATATGTATAGAAGAGATAGAAAAATATCATCAAGGCCTAATTTTATGTACAGGTGGCTATAATGGTATTATCGGTAGAAATCTAATTTACGAGGATAATACTGATGTTGGAAATAACTTACAATTGCTCAATAATATTTTTGAGAACAACCTGTTCATAGAAATACAAAAAATAAATCAAGTTTCAGAGAAGATTATAAACAATAAAGCTCTCAAGATTTCTCAAGAGATTAATATACCAATTATCGCGACAAACAATGTTCTTTTCATTAATAAAGATGATTTTGAATCTCATGAAGTAAAAGTATGTATTAATAAAAAAATAAAGCTAGATGATCGTATAGAACAGACCGAATATACAGATGATCAGTATTTTAAAACACCAGAACAGATGACAGCGCTTTTTGAGGATTTACCTGATTCTATTATCAATGTGAGCGAGATTATCAAACGATGTAATTTGAAATTAACTCTTGATACTTATCATATGCCGGAGTTTGAAGCTCCCACTGGAACGACGATTGAGCAACACTTTGAGAGTGTAGTTAGAGAAGGACTTGAAGCTAAACTATCGATGCTTGATCAATCTATACATGAGAGATACTTATCAAGATTGGAAAACGAAATGAATGTTATCAAAAAGATGGGATTTACGAGTTATTTTTTAATCGTACACGAGTTTATTTCTTGGGCAAAAAATAATAACATTCCTGTAGGTCCAGGAAGAGGATCCGGAGCAGGATCCTTAGTTGCCTATTCACTTGGGATAACGTCTGTTGATCCATTGCCACACAATCTATTATTTGAGAGATTCCTCAACAGTGATCGAATATCTATGCCTGACTTTGATATAGATTTTTGTATGGTGAATAGACAAAAAGTGATTGAACACATATCAGAGAAATATGGGAATAATAAAGTCTCACAGATTATAACTTATGGATCGCTGGCTGCGCGAGCTGTAATTAGAGATGTAGGACGTGTATTAGGGATGAGCTATACCTTTGTTGACAAAATCGCAAAATTAGTACCCTTCACGCCTGGCATCACAATTGATGATGCGCTTAAGCAAAATAAAGAGTTAAGAGAGAAATATAATTCAAGTGAAGAAATAAAAAATCTAATTAATACATCAAAAAAAATTGAGGGACTTCCTCGTAATGTGGGTAAACATGCTGCTGGAATAGTTATATCGCCTAACGAGATATATAATCATATTCCTTTGTATAGAGTAGAGGAGAGTGGAGAGATAGTTACACAATATGATAAAGACGATATTGAGAAGTTAGGATTAGTAAAATTCGATATCTTAGGTTTGAGAACATTAAGCATAATCGATAAAACAATACAGAACTTAAAGCAAAAAAATATTGCTGATATTGATATTGATACCATTCACCCAAATGATTCAAAAGTATACTCATTGATGCAGAGAAAACTTACTACAGGTGTTTTCCAGCTTGAGTCTTCTGGAATGAAAAGATACATGGGTCAACTCCAACCTGACTGTTTTGACGATATCGTAGCACTTGTAGCTTTATATAGGCCCGGACCACTAGGTACCAACATGGTAGATGATTTCATTAATAATAAACATGGAAAGAAGATAAACTATGAGCATCCTCTTTTAGAGCCTATATTGTCACCCACATATGGACTGATATTATATCAAGAGCAAGTCATGGAAATATCTCGAGCCTTGGCTAATTATACGCTAGGTGAAGCCGATATACTCAGGAGAGCGATGGGTAAAAAAAAGAAGATAGAAATGGAAAATCAACGACAAAAGTTTCTATCTGGCGCCAAAGAAAATAAAATTCCTCTTCATATTGCTGAGTCTATATTTTCTAAAATGGAGAAATTTGCTGGCTATGGTTTTAATAAATCTCATTCTGTTGCATATGCTTATATATCCTATCAAACTGCACTATTGAAAACATATTACCCGTCAGAATTTCTAGCGGCAGCCTTATCATCCGATATGGATAATACAGATAAAGTTATTTCTTTAATTAGAGCTGCAAATGAAATGGGCATCAAGGTTGTGAAACCCGACATTAACAAATCTAATTATGAGTTTCAGGCACTTGATGATAATGTAATAATGTTTGGCCTTGGCGCTATAAAGGGAGTTGGCTCAAATGCAGTTAAGCATCTGATTAGCCAGAGAGGCGAACATGGCCATTTCAGTAATATTTTCGAATTTTGTGAAAGAGTCTCGCATTCTATTATCAACATTGCTGCGATGGATGCCTTAATATTCTCAGGAGCGTGTGATCTTTTTGACTCAAACAGAATCTTTTTAAAAAGAGTATTAGATAAAGCGCTTATATATGGTCAAAAAAAACAGATAACAAAAACTAGCGGACAAACAGAACTATTCGCATCAGATACATCATCATCAGTAGCAAAAAACGTTGAACTCTCTGAAAAGAAGTTTGAACTTACAAGAGAAAATCGATTGGAGATTCTTAAAAATGAAAAAAAAGTTTTAGGCTTATATTTGTCTGGACACCCTATAGCTGAATACGAGTCTGAGATTAAATCTATGGGATTTAACTCAATTAATTTCTATTTAAATAAAATTAATGATGGTTTAAAAGAAAATTATTCTGAATACATCTCACTTTCAGGAGTAATTGTTGATTCTAGAGTGCAAAGAGTTGGAAGCGACAGGTTTATTAATATTCTATCGATAGATGACTCTAGTGGATCAATCGAAGTGATAATATATCCTGATGTTTATGATAAGTATAAAGACATGCTGAAAGAAAATGAAATTCTTTTTGTTACAGGCAATATATCCATAGATGAGTACAATGGGTCCTTATCTATAAAGGCATCCAGTGTTGTAGATATTGATTTCGCACGCCAAAACTATTCAAAAAAGATCGAGCTTCTAATAACATCTGATAAAACAAATGATGAGACTATTGGAAAATTAATGAATATACTGGAACCTCATAAAAATGGCAAATGTCCACTTATTATCAAGTGTATAAGTAAACAACATATAGTCCCTCTATCACTTGACGAACAGTGGCATATTAATCCTACAAGTGTTTTGATAAACAATCTGACAAAATTACTTGGAAGTGAGAATATAATCGTTAAATATCAATAGTTATTTTGTTTTTTTTGTTTATAATTATTTAAAATGAAAGAATTTAATCCTAATTATCTAGACTTTGAGCAACCTCTTCTTGATCTTGAGAATAAAATACAACAAATTAATGATGATCCTGACAAGACAGCTAAGAGTGATAGCAAAATAGATAAACTTAACAAAGATCATGAGAATCTTACGAAAAAAATTTTTAGTAGTTTGACTGATTGGCAAATATCTCAATTAGCACGTCATCCACTGAGACCTCATTCATTAGATTATATATCAAATATATTTGATAACTTCACAGAGTTACATGGTGATAGGATGTTCGGAGATGATAAAGCTATCATAGCTGGCATTGGTGTTATCGATAAATTGACTTTTTTATTCATTGGTCATCAAAAGGGTAGGGATGCTAAAGAAAAAGTCCATAGGAATTTTGGGATGCCGAAGCCTGAAGGCTATAGAAAAGCACTTAGAATAATGAGATTAGCAGAAAAATTTAAATTACCTCTTATAACTTTTATTGATACACCTGGCGCATATCCTGGTATAGATGCTGAATCAAGAAACCAAAGTCAAGCTATTGCTGAAAATTTGTCAGTAATGTCAAATTTAAAAATACCTATCATATCTGTAATAATCGGAGAAGGCGGTTCTGGTGGAGCATTGGCAATTGGTGTAGCAGACAAGCTCTGTATGTTAGAGCATAGTATATATTCTGTTATAAGCCCTGAAGGATGTGCTTCGATATTATGGAAGGATGCAAAAAAAGCAGCACAAGCAGCTGAGGCACTTTGTATTACATCATCAAAGCTTTTAGATTTAAAATTAATCGATTTAATTGTTCCCGAGCCATTAGGTGGAGCACATCGAGATCTAGTTGCCATGAGTTCGTCATTGAAAATAAATATACTTAATATGTTCAATGAACTCTCTCAATTAACCATTGATCAAATAATACATAAAAGAAGAGAGAAACTTGAATCATATGGAGAATACGAATTCTAATTTAATTTTAAACGCCTGCAGTTTAGTAATTGATTCATTTCATGAGAAAAATGAGTACGTTGTTGCATTTAGTGGAGGAGAAGACTCATCTGTATTATTACATGCAATGGTACAATTAATGCAAGATAAAAAAATTAAATTAAGAACAATACACATTAATCATAATTTACAAGAAAATGCTCATGAAGTATCAGCTCATTGTTCACAGATATCTCAAGATTATGGAATTGAACACGCTTCTTACGATGTTGAAATAGATGCTTCATCTAATATAGAAGAAAGATGTAGATTACAAAGATATAATATTTTACAAAAGCATTCACATAGAAATGAGTTAATACTTATTGGACATCATCTTAATGACCAAATTGAAACATTTTTTTTGAGAATGCTTAGAGGTTCAGCGTTAAAGGGTTTGAGTTCTATGAATCCATCTACGATAATAAATAATAGAACCATAATTAGACCTCTTCTAGGAATAACAAAAAGCCAGATACAGACCTATCGAAAAAAAAATAAGATTACATACATTGAAGATGCATCAAACTCTGATATAAGATTTGATAGAAATTTTATTAGGTGCAATATAATACCTGAACTTAAAAAAAGATGGACATCATTAGAAAAAATCATGTCAAATAATCTGAGTATTTTAGATATCCAGTCGAGTGCTATAGATAAATTCATAAACTCATTTGATGACATGTGTATTTCAGCAGATGATACAATACTTTATATAGACAAAGTGAAGGAATTGGAATTAGATATTCAAGTTTTATTAATCCATCAATGGGTATATAGGGTTTCATCAACTATACTTAATCTAAGACATATTCACGAAATTCTTAAAATTATGGATACGAACAATGATTCAAATCCTCTGTTTGTATTCGATAATGCAAAAATCACAAAAAATGGTAGTGAGCTAATAATTGACAAGCCTTGAGATGTCTCATCTTTATTTAAACAATTTATATATTTCTATCTAGATATCGTCTATACTCATCTTGTAGGTATGACAAGATATGTATTTATCACTGGTGGTGTAGTATCATCCCTGGGAAAGGGTATTGCATCTGCCTCCCTAGCATCCTTGTTTAAGCTCAGAGGGTTAAATGTCTCACTTCAAAAACTTGATCCATACATTAATTTAGATCCCGGTACAATGAGTCCCATTCAACATGGCGAGGTATTTGTTACAAGGGATGGCGCAGAAACTGATCTTGACTTAGGTCACTATGAGCGTTTTGTAGATATTGAAATGTCACAAGATAGTAACGTGACCGCTGGTCGAGTTTACTCAAACGTCATTAATAAAGAGAGGAAAGGTGATTATTTAGGTAGTACAGTACAAGTAGTTCCGCATATAACTGATGAGATTAAAAAGCTTATCATTGTAGGAGCAAAAAAATCTGATATCGCATTTGTTGAGGTTGGTGGCACAGTAGGTGATATTGAATCATTACCTTTTTTAGAATCAATAAGACAGTTTGGGCTTGAGTTAGGCCCTAAAAATTCATTATTTATACATCTAACATTACTGCCATATATAGCTGTCACAAAAGAAATAAAAACAAAACCGACGCAACACTCGGTAAAAGAATTAAGATCTATTGGAATCCAGCCAGACATACTCTTGTGTAGATCAAGTAATTTCATAGACGAGTCAATAAAAAAGAAAATAGCTCTGTTTACCAATGTTTCTAAAGATGCTGTTTTTTCTGCTGAAGATGCTTCCTCTATTTACGATATTCCAATAATGCTTAAAAAGCAAAAAATGGATGATTTTATAATAAAGAAAATGAATCTTAAGAAAAATAAATCTAACATTAAACCGTGGACAGAATATAAGCAAAAAGTTAAAAAATGTCGTAAAAATGTTAAGATTGCAATGATTGGTAAATATGTAGATTTAGAAGACTCATATAAATCTTTAAACGAAGCGTTATATCATGCTGGAATTATAAATATGCTCAAAGTTGATATCGATTATATAGACTCCGAGAGTATAAAAAAATCTACAATCAAATCTTTGTGTATGATGGATGGTATACTGGTACCAGGTGGGTTTGGCAATCGTGGTATTGAGGGAAAGATTTTGGCCGCAGAATTTGCTAGAGAGAATAAGATACCTTACTTGGGTATCTGTTTGGGTATGCAAATATCTGTTATTGAGTATGCGAGAAATATTATTAAATTAAAAAAAGCAAATAGCACGGAATTTGATATCAAGACTAATAATCCAGTTATTGCCCTAGTAGATGAGTGGCGCGACTCGAGAGGAAAAAAAATTATTGTAGATAAGTCGAATTATGGTGGCACTATGAGATTGGGGGCTCAAAAATGCAATATTCATAAGAACACACTTGCATACAGAATGTATCAAAAATCTTCGATTGATGAGAGGCATAGACATAGATACGAGGTAAATACTAATTTTGTTAAATATTTTAGAAATAGTGATTTAATTTTTAGTGGGAAATCAGCAAAAGAAGGTCTTATGGAAATTATTGAAATTAAAAACCACCCTTGGTACCTTGGATGTCAATTTCACCCAGAGTTCACGTCCTCTCCACTGAGAGGTCATCCATTATTTAATGGATTTATTGAGGCAAGTTTTAGAGGAAAAATATAAATGCTCACTATTGGTAAAGAGAAAAATTTAACACTAATATCAGGCCCATGTGCTATAGAATCTGAGCAACTTTGTATGTCAGTAGCCGAGAGACTTGTAAGAATTACTGAAAAGCTGCCCATTTCTTATGTGTTTAAAGGTTCGTTTGATAAAGCAAATAGAACCTCATTGTTATCGAAAAGAGGTGTTGGTATGGAGGAGGGCTTGAGAGTTTTGGAGAAAATTAAATCTGAATTCGACATTCCTGTTCTTACAGACGTTCACGAAGATACACCGGTTGACGAGGTCGCAAGCTGCGTTGATATTTTGCAGACTCCTGCTTTTTTATGCAGACAGACAAATTTCATCCTAAGGGTGTCATCAACGCTGAAACCAGTTAATATTAAAAAAGGACAATTTTTGTCTCCTAAAGAAATGAAAAGCGTTGTAGATAAAGCAAAATCTACAGGTAATGATCAAATATATGTATGTGAGAGAGGAGTAACTTTTGGTTACAACAATCTTATATCAGACATGAGATCTCTTATTATCCTTAGAGAGACTGGTTGTCCAGTTATTTATGATGCATCTCATTCTGTTCAACAACCAGGTGGGGACATATCTGAGTCTGGAGGTCAGAGTGAATATATTCCTGCTCTTGCTAAAGCAGCTACAGCTGTTGGAATAGATGCAATATTTATAGAGACCCATCCGGATCCATCTAATGCACATAGTGACGGGAAGAATTCTCTTCATATAAATAAGATGGAAGACTTATTGAATTCAATAGTGAGTATTAACGATATTGCAAAGAGATAAAAATGATTGATGTAAAAAAGATACATGCCCGACAGATTTTAGACTCTAGAGGAAACCCTACAGTTGAATGTGATATAACTCTTAGCTCTGGGCATGTTGGGAGAGGTGTCTCGCCATCCGGTGCTTCAACAGGAAAGTTGGAGGCTATAGAGTTAAGAGATAATGATAAAAATAGATTTAATGGCAAATCTGTTCTCACTGCGGTAAATAATATTAACACAACGATAAAGAAAAAAATTATTGGTAAAAACTTTGAAAATCAGAGGGACTTTGATGATGTTCTTATAGAACTAGATGGTTCTGATAACAAAAAAATGTTAGGTGCCAATGCAATTTTGGCAGCTTCATTAGCTTTCTGTGAGGCGAAGAGTAAATTTGATGGAATAGAGCTTTTCCAAGCATTTGGAAGCAGTACTTCACTACCGGTTCCTCTAATGAATATCCTTAACGGGGGTGCGCATGCAAACAATAAATTAGATTTTCAAGAATTTATGATCATCCCTATTAACTTCCCATCTTTTTCAGCAAGCCTTCAAGCTGGATGCGAAGTTTTCCACTCATTGAAGAGTCAACTATCAAAACGGTCATTGAGTACTGCTGTTGGAGATGAGGGCGGGTTTGCTCCTAATATTTCATCAAATCAACAAGCTTTAGATATCATATCTGAATCGATTGAAATTGCAGGTTACACGCCAGGAAAGGACATATACTTAGGTTTAGATGTTGCAAGCTCGGAGTTCTTTAGTAATGACAAATACACATTAAATGATGGAGTTTATAATAGTTCGGATTTCTGTAAATACTTGAGTGAGCTATGTAACAGCTACCCAATAATAAGTATTGAGGATGGCATGGCTGAAGATGATTGGAATGGGTGGAGGCTGATCACTGACAGATTAGGAGATAAAATTCAGCTTGTTGGTGATGATGTATTTGTCACTAATCCTAAAATACTTAAAAAGGGGATTGATTCAGGTATTGCAAATTCAATACTTATAAAACTAAATCAAATAGGAACAGTCACTGAGACTATACAAACTATTGATATAGCAAAACAATCACATTATTCATTTATTATTTCTCATAGGTCTGGTGAAACAGAGGATACAACTATTGCAGATTTAAGTGTTGGGACGGGATCCAATCAGATTAAGACTGGATCATTATCACGTTCAGATAGAGTTGCGAAGTATAATCGTCTTTTGAGAATAGAGGAAAAGCTTGGTGATAATATGTATAATACTGCCAATGTTTTCAAAAGGTGGCAAAAATGAAGTTGTTCTATCTGACAGCATTTATATTATTTTCTCTGCTTCAGTATTCACTTCTGCTGTCTAATAATAGTATTTTTTCTTATTGGGATTATAAAAATCAGCTTGATTCAAGAAACCAACAGATTATTAAAATCCAAAAGGATAGTAATGAGTTAAAAAAAATGATATCAAAACTAAATAATAGTAATTATGCTCTAGAGATATATGCTAGAGAGATTTTTGGATACATAAAGAAAGATGAGATTTTTGTACAGATAATCAAAAATGACAGCGTTAACAACTGACGTACTTATATTAGCGTCAGGAAAAAGTTCTAGATATATATCTAGAACAAAAAAGCAAAATATAAAAATAAATGGGATATCAATAGTTGATATCGCCATTTCTAATTTTATTGAATTTAAGCAAATCAGGGATATTTATTTAATTACTAATGATTTATCTCTCATAAATAAATCCAAATATAAAGATAAATTTAAAACTATCAGAGGCGGCTCTAGTAGAGTAAAATCTGTTTTCAAAGGCTTGAGGTATCTATCAAATAACAAACCACCACAAAATGTTATAATACACGATGTTGTCAGACCAATTATTGATAAGAAAGATATGAAGAATCTCATATCTCATATACCTAAAATCAAAACAGGTATTGGTTTTGGTTATCCATTAACTAATGCATTGAAGCAGGTTGGTAGAGGAAATACAATAAAGAAAAATATAAAAAAAGAGAACTATTTTGTATCTTTCACACCACAATTACTTAACTTTCATAAGCTTATAAAGTCATATGAATACATAATAGATAAAAATATCGCTGTTGATGACGATCTTGAAGTTATGCATGTGAACTCTTATGTTGTTAATATTCTAAAATCGTCTCCTTTTAATGTAAAATTGACATATATAGAAGATCTTGAAAAAATAAAACGAGTTATGAAAGTATTATGAAAGTCGGCATAGGAATAGATACTCACAAAATCATTGACGGCGATTTTTTGATACTAGCTGGTGTAAAAATCCCCTGTGATAAATCTATTCTTGCTCATTCAGATGGTGATATAGTATATCACGCAATCGCAGATGCAATATATGGCTGTTTAGCAATGGGTGATATCGGTGATCATTTTCCAGATTCAGATCCTTCTAATCAAGGATTAGATAGTTCGGAAATAATTAATCATGCTATTAAATCTGTTCACGCTAGCGGGTTTGAGATAAATAATATTGATATTGTAATATTATTGCAGACGCCAAAGATATCTCAATATAAAATTCAGATGAAAGAAAATATCTCTAAACTAACTAAATGTAATAGTGAAAGTGTCAATATCAAAGCATCTACAAATGAAAACATGGGATTTGTTGGTGAAGGTAAGGGGATTTCATGTCATGCACTGGTTTCTATTAAATAAATGCAGAAAGTTATAGGTCCATTAATCATAAATATAGATGGTTATAAATTAACTGCTGATGAGTGGCAGTTGATTAGCAACCCACTTGTTGGTGGTGTAATACTTTTTGAGAATAATTACGATAATCATCAACAAGTTACAGAACTTATTCGTAGTATTAAAGACATCAAGGATGATTTAATTATCTCAATAGATCATGAAGGTGGCAGAGTACAGAGGTTTAAAAAGAACTTTACTAATCTTCCTAGTTTTGAGTTTGTGTCTAATATTAAAGACCCTATAGAAAGAGAGAGATTAGCATTTTGTTGTGGGTTTGTAGCTGGTTATGAGCTTAATCAGATAGGCGTCAATCTCAATTATTCACCTGTTATCGATATAGCACATCCATCATCTAAATTACTCAAGGGCAGAACTTTTGGAATCGATTCAAACTCGATTATAACACTATCGTTATCTTACATTAAAGGTATTACAAAAGCAGGTGTAACACCTGTGCTAAAACACTATCCAGGCCATGGTAGTGTCGATACAGATACGCATACGCAAATTTGTACAACTGAAATAACTTATAAAAGCTTATTTAGCAAGGATTTAAAACCCTTTATAGAAATTCTCAAACACTTTTCTCTTCCCATTATGACAAATCATGTTTTGTATCAGAATATAGATAAAAAAATCTGTAGTTTTTCACATGAACTTCTAAGCGTGATACCAAATGAAATATTTAAATCAAAACCAATCTTTATCAGTGATGATTTAGAAATGTACTCTGCTAGATATATAAATAATAGACTTATCAAATGCGAGGATCGTGTTCATATGGCATTAAAGGCTGGATGTGAATATGTAATTTGCACCTCAAAATTAGTCAACAATATACATGAGTATAAATCATCCTCTCATTATTTCGTTGAGAATTATATATCTGAAAATTTATTAGATTTTAGACAACAGAATCATGGTAATATTAGAAAGCTGAATCTATTCTCTAAAAATGACGATGAAATTGACTTGTATAATGAGAATTTAGAATTAATAGAGAGTTATAAGTATGGATGAATTTTTTAATCTAATATCCTCTAATGAGGTATCTCTACAGATCCTCCTAATCTTGGGTTTAGGTTTTCTATTGATCATTATAAAAAACTGGATAATTAAATTATTAACTGGTATCACAAAAAATACAAAAAATGAATTAGACGATATTATCCTTGAGGCTGTAAGTAAGCCATTCTCATATTTGATAATTATAATAAGTTCTCTTCTCATTTTTGATCGAGTAAACTTTTATTACAATTATATAGACTCATTTGAACCGTCTCATTTCTTCTATAGCATTATTCTTATTCTTATCTCGATTTCCCTAGTAAGATTTCTAGATAAATATTATGAAAACAAACTATTTTTAAAAAATTTATCTAAACAAAACGATCCTGTTGTTGTGGAGCAGACATATGAAATAACTATTAGAGTTACTAAGATTATTATCATAATTGTCACACTATTAATTTTGATGCAAGAATTTGGATTAAGCATATCAGGTCTTTTAGCATTTGGTGGAGTGGGAGGCTTAGTTGTTGGATTAGCAGCAAAAGATCTTCTATCAAACTTTTTTGGTGGATTAATGATTTATTTTGATAGACCCTTTAAAGTTGGAGAATTTATTAAATCTCCAGATAGAAATATTGAGGGTATCGTTGAAAGTATTGGTTGGAGATTAACCGTTGTAAGAACTTTTTCAAAAAACGTTTTATACATTCCTAATTCTGCTTTCTCCAATATTATAGTTGAAAATGCAACTCGTATGACTAACAGAAGATTCAATGAGGTAATTGGCGTGAGATATGAGGATATGGATAATATTCCAAAAATAGTAACTGAGATTCGCGAATTTCTAAAATCTCAAAGCGATATCGATCAGACTAATCCTCCTGTTGTTTATTTTACAAGTTTTGAAGCATCATCATGCGATATTATAGTTTACGCATTCACTAACACAAAAGATTGGCGAGAATTCCTTGCGGTTAAAGAGGCAATACTTATCAAGATAGCTAATATTATATCCACTAACGACTCTGCTATTGCGTTTCCAACAACCACTATTGATTGGGATAAGAAATAATCAGACTAAATTATTTAGATTATCTCGAATCTCCAAACATTGCTCTCTAAAATCCTCGCAACGTAATAACATCTTCATTCTCATTTTTGATTCATTAACACTCTTTTGAGATTTTTTGTTATCATTTTGATTAGACTGATAATCGATCGTTACATTTGAATCAATGATTTTCATATAAGTTA
>MDSZ01235311.1_pt1 | contig 24652 bp, 36 predicted proteins | sample 811201 | NCBI WGS metagenome assembly MDSZ01 (sample SAMN05326647, study PRJNA326480) | marine metagenome | isolation source: seawater | place: Indian Ocean: North | collected 2010
CAGGATCCGCAATGAGGTCACGCACTTTTCTACCAAAACGGGTGGCTAGTTCCGTGTTCATCGTTGCCTGAATAATTTTCAATCTAGGGTTCCTTCCAAGGAACCATGCGGGCATGAGATACGAAGCCAGCTCAGATTTGGAGTGACGAGGCGGCATGTTGATGATCAGCCGCTTCAGCTTACCCTGTGCAACACGTTCTAATTTTTCTGCGATGATACGGTGGTGGCGACCTTCAATAAAGTTGTCATACACATGATGAGCGAAACTCATGAAGTTGTTTTTGGCTGCGTCTCGGCGTTCAAGGTTCCTTAGTGTGTCCTCCAACGCCAGCTTTTGTCGTAACACCTCATCCGGTACAGCAGCATATTTGTCCATGGGCCGAATGATATTATGTGCAAATGAATTTATCAACCCAACATAGTACTAACGTACTCGCTTCGCTCGTACTCTTTTTAAGGGGGCCCCCCCATCCAGGAGCAAGACGCAAAACGCTCGAGGCTACAAGTAACCTCGAGCGCGGGCGCGAAACGGTTTGCATGAGTGTCGCGCCATGGACAGGCCGACTAGAGGACGGCCTGTCCGATTCTTGTTAGAAGGTCGTCGGCTTGTTCTTATTTTCCATGCAGAACAAACGCAACGTGCCGTCGTGCATCCGACGTTGGTGAAGCTTCACCCCACGGATGCGACCTGCCGCAATGACAGTGTTTGCTTTGTACACGTTTTCATCTAGCACAAAGCTGTCGCTGACATCCATGTTAACAAGCGTGTCATATTGTGCGCGACGCGCCGCTTTGCCGGAGCGTGGCATTGCCACATTTTTTTCAATTACAAACATGTTCATATCTCCTCTAGTTTGTATTGGGGAAGCTGTTTCAATCGTCTCGACTATTTCCCCTAGATAGTCGGGAGGTGGGAGAACGCGGCTCATGCCGCGCTCTCAACTTCTACACGCTTTTGAAAATATCCCTTGCGTGTGCATTCGGAAATCCAGCCCCATGTGAGCGTGACTATTACGTCGCCGTCGGTGAGCGTGTCGGCTTCACCATCAACAGGATTGGAAAACCATTCGGGTGCTTGCTCGAACAAGTATTTTTTGCACTGCGCCTCCTCGGTTTTGAGTTTTGTAATTTGCGCCCGAATCTCTTCTAGTCGGTTTGCTGTTGCTTCAATAGACATAATTTTGTCTCCTCTAGTAAAAGCATGGCGTGATTGCCATGTGATTAATATGGGCTTTCCTAATGGATAAGTCAATACCCAATGGATAAAAAAAATAATTTTTTTTCGTGTCGGAAGGCTTGACATATCCATTGGAATAGTATCTAATCGGAATGTTTCATCCATTAACTAGAGGAGATAGAGAAATGGGAATGGACGTATACGGGTTGAACCCGAACCTAAAAAGCAAGCGACCAGACATTGACTGGTCGGTTGCAACAAAGGAAGAGCAGAAGGAATATTTCGACACGCTCGACCAATGGCATGCCGACAATCGCGGCGCATACTTTCGTAACAACGTCTGGTGGTGGCATCCGCTTTGGACATATGTTTGCCACATATGCGACGACATGCTGTCGGAAGAAACCAAAAATCTTGGTCACTCGAACGACGGACATCAGATAGACGACGCAACAGCAACCGACATTGCTAACCGACTCTTGCGTGAAATTGAAACAGGCAAAACCGAAGCATACGCAACAGCGTATGAAGCGGAGCGCAGTCAGTTAGATGACGATGATTTCGACAAAAATTATCCTTTCAGTACCGACAACGTGAAAGAGTTTGAAATCTTTTGCCGCTTGTCTGGTGGTTTCGAGATTTGCTGATGAATGAAAAACTACAAATAGCGTATGACATGTTGCACCAGATACAATGCTTACCTTGTGAACATGCAGACACAACCAAAGTAGACGGGTATGAGACTGATACGACCCTCCTGGAACGGGCAACAATGCTTGTTAAATTGTTAGAGGGAAACGTGAAACCAAAAATAGATATCAGACCGAAGGTGTACGGGCAGAAGTTATTATGATTTGAGTGAAGGTTTTTGATTGTTTTCCTTCACTCTTTCCCGGGGAGATGGGCGAGCCTGATCAGCTCGCCCATTTTTTTGGTTGACACTCGGCCCGGGGCAACCGGTCCGCCGGGCCGCGTTCCTGGATCAGACGCAAGACGCAGGGCGGGGCCAGACGCAAGGCGCAAGAAAGTGTTTGACATATCCATTGGAATAGTGTCTACTGAAGATGCTTTAACAGAGGAGATTTAAAATGGATAAAGCAATCTTGATAGACCCATTCAATAAGGTTATTGAAGAGGTCAACTACGAATACGGCGGAAGCTATACACAGATTACGGAGTATATCGCAACGCCGGAAGCACCCCGCCCGATGTTCTGCACAGTCGATATCGATGACGCGAACACCATCTATCTAGATGACGAGGGCTTGTACAGGGACACCCAAGCTTACTTTAAATGGGAGGGATACCACCAACCATTACAAGGGCGCGGTTTGATACTGGGCATTGATTACGAAACAGGTGAATCGGTCCCGCCCACAATCACCATCGAAAAGGTGAAGTCTTCTGTGTCCTTCCCCAACAAGCAGCCGAAAGTGGAACCGCGATTTGAAGTACGAGGTTTCAGTGAGGATGAGTTTAATGAATTTTTGCAATCCCTCTAGGGTGAAGCGGAACGGGGCGGGCTTCGGCTCGCCCCGTTTTTTTGTGCCCGCAGCCAGGCCCGGGGATCCCACCAGGCTGTCCGGATCAGACGCAAGGCGCAAGGCTGCCCGAGGCGCAGGGCCCGGGGATCCCACCGGGCTGTCCGGACCAGGCGCAAGGCCCGGGCTGTCCGGACCAGGCGCAAGGCGCAAGGCGGACCAAGACGCAGGGTTGACGTATCCCATGTTATGTGGGATAATATCAGGGTCATTAAAAGAGGAGATTAAACAATGACTGATTCTATTAGAATACTTTCTTTTCACGCTGACCCTGGGCACGGGTGGCTGGCGGCCCCTATCGATGAGATACGGAAAGCCAAGCTATCAATCAGCGGCTACAGTTATGTTAACCAAGACGAAGGCATGGCATATCTTGAAGAAGATTGCGACGCTATGGTTTTCATCAACCATCTAAAGAAGAACGACGTGCCGTTTACGATTAGTGAAACACACATAAACGACGACCATCCCATCCGGAGCTATGAATCTTGGCCCGAGGAATGGAACCCGAAGTCTGAATTTTCGGTATCTCTCACGTTAGAACGCGACAACGATATGCGCGAACATGACGAAAGTTGGTTCGATGTTGAGAATATAAGAACCGAACTTCGAGTTTGGTTAGAAGACTTGGATTTCGCTGTTTCTAATATCACTATAAATAAAACCGCAAATGGCTGACGTTAATTATCAGCAGTATGCAAAAGATATCGCGGAGGAGATTGTCTTCCGCGATATCGGACCTGATGACGATGAGTCCCGGGTGTACGACCTGGCTCATGAATACGCCGACGGCAGCGAACACGTCATCTATTATTACAAAGCGCACCAGTTCTTAGAGTGGCTGGATGCTAGGACAATTGACTATTTCGAAGGTGAAATAGAAGCTGGGGGCAGTTTCGTTAGATACAACGACCTTGCTTCGAGAATCGCGTTCTACGCACTGTCAGATATGATTACTTCTGAAGCTCTAACCTTACTTCAAAACAGTGAATCCTGAACAAAGCCCGGCGGCCAGACGGCTGCTGGGCCCAGGGGCCCGGGCCTGGCTGCTGGGGATCAGTCGCAAGGCGCAAGGCGCAAGGCTGCTGTCCGGAGGACCAGGGGCCCGGGAAGCTCCTGGCTTCGGGATCGAGGCGCAAGGCGCAGGTCAGTCGCAAGGCGCAGGGCCACCGGAGGCCCGGGCTGCCTGGTCAAACATGAACAAGGCGCAAGACGCAAGGTCAGTGCCGCGCCAAAGTGCTGGAAACTTTAGCCCTTTTTCGTTAAGATTGACCGCATCTCCCCCCGCAAATAAAAATAGGTCAGGCTTCGAGGCCGTTGAAACTAAGAAGAAGGAGACACCACCCGCCCTAGAATACTGCATATTCCAAGCAATCTGTGATGGGCGTATGGATACAGTGTCACCTTTTGTACACTTTAACTCGCAAAATAGAACTCGCCCTGAATGTGCCATTAAACTGTCAGGGACACCACTACCAGCGCGATTCTCAATCCTTGTGAGGTGCGTCCCCTTGGGTACTGCGGCTTTCAATCTGAGCCACAGATTCCGTTCCGGTGTTGGCATCAAGTATCTCCTCATACTCTGCTTCGATGAAGGCGGCGGGGTGTTCGTCACGGAGTTTGCCAAGTTGAGCAATGATTTCTTCTCTCGTGAGTTGGTCATACGAATGGACGTGTTGGTTCTCGCGTCGATCGACAGTCAGTCCACCCAAGCTGGCACGAATTTTTTCGGCGTTGATTGCGGCGGAGAACTGCCCTTCGGCTTCGGCGTTATGCGACAGGTCGGACAGTCGTTTGAGTTGTCCAATCAACGTCACGCCATATTTGCGCTCTCGCTCTTGACGAAGCTCGGCAATGTGTTCCGGGACAAGCGGGAAGTCTTTGCCGTTCAGAAGTTTGTGGGCATATTTGACCGCAACCTTTTGACTGTATCCAGCCCGTCTCGCGCACTCGGCGTTACTGTAAACACCATCAACAATCAGCTTGGCAAATTCTTTTTGGCGGTTCGTCAGGAAGGACGATTTCTCTTCGGGTTCCATTACAAGCTCCTATATAGTGATTCCCCTGAGTTTATTATAACACATAACAAAGTCACAGATTTCGCGCCATCTATACAAGTATCCTGTTACACCTGTTACACTTTGCATACACCAAGTGTAACAGAAAAACCCTATACAGAACAAAGCTATAGACCACGCTGTTACACTGTTACAGTGTTACACCTATTTCACAGAATTTGTGGCAACAAAAATCTCACAGAAATAACCTATTGTAACTGTATCGGCGTAACAGATTTCGTTTGACATTTCCAATCGATAAGTTATTCTGATGCTATCCCATGATATATGGGCATTATCAAAGAGAGGAAGAAGCATTATGAAAAGAAGAGATACCATATCAGATGTGTTGTGTGACCTTTATGACCTCCGCACTGCGGCGAGATTGAGAGGTTTTGGAACATTGCCGAAAGATAATGACGGCACGGAAACGACGATTATGGATTGCATAGATAATTGCATTGAACAAGTGGAGAGTTTGACTCGTGGATAAGATGAAACCATTAACAGAAGCTGAGATGAAAAAAATTGCTGACAATGGTTCCGCAAATACTTTGAACCCGACACATAAAAAACAGTTCATGGTTTTTATGTTTGGCGAAGAGTTTATGGAATCAGAGGACAAAGGTTCTTTGAAAGATTATGAGGTGGCGACTCATGGATAAGGAAAGCACCGAGGTTCACGTTTCGGGAGTCCAGGCTGAAGCGACAGTCTCTCCGGCTGAAGCGATTGCGGACAAGGCTTTTGAAGCTTGGGTCGAGGCCATGGAATTAGAGTTGAAGGAAGCGTCATGAAAGATATTACTTTGAAAGATTTTTATAAGTGGCTGGACACATACCCAGACAACGTCGTTGGTTGGGAAGTGACAGAGGTTTTTGAAGGCGTACGTTATGTGCGGTTCTGTGTAAGAGAAGACGAGGAAGAGTAATGGCAAAGAAACGATTACGAGTTATTGAACAAACCACGCTGATCAGCAGTTATTTGATTGAAGTCGATGAAGATGCAAATCTGGATGAACTGTTCGATGGCAACGCATGGGAAGAACATGTGTTGAAACCAGTTTATGAAGCAGACCCCCACGACACACACGTCATAGAAGCATGGGACACGACCATGACAGTTGATGACAACGTCTGGGAAATTGGCAAACACGATATTGAGAAGGTATGGGATAGTGAAGGTGACTACTAAAATGGATGAAGATTGGTTCGTAAGTGTTTTGGACAAACTGAATGATGTTCAAAACGAGGTGCATTTGCTGATGCAAGAGGATTGCGAAGCTGTGCTGAACCCCGTTGTAGATTTATTGAACAAAGCAGAAGATGCAATATTGGAGATTGAAAAACATGGCAAAATATAAAGCAACCCCAGCGACAGTCAAAGCTGTGCTTGACAAACACTATCCCCTGGCTGCCGGACAGCGCGAAGACGACTCGGTTGCAGTCGCAAGGCTCAAGCCCGGGATCAAAAATTTTACGCCAGCAGACGCAAGTTACTATTGCAAACGTCTTGGTGTGAGGTGGCTTCTTGTCAACGGCAAGTGGTACGACGATTCGTTCAGTCCGTATGCACCATGAAGACGTATAAATTCACAGTAGAGAAAGCGTTCTGGAAAGTTATCGAACTCGAGATTCGGGCCCGAAGTGCAGTCCAAGCTAGAGAACTTGCACGGCAACAGGCGCAAGACGACATTGATTGGGACGAGGTGGAGGACATGTCAGAGTGTCCTTACGCCGATGTTCACGAGGAGTTGATTGAATGAAATATGTTTTTATAATTTTGTTTTTGCACTCGCCCAATAATTATTCCGTGTCCGAAGCAATACCAAACATGAAAGCGTTCGAGTGTATGACATACATGAACGCATTTAACATGAACCCGATTCATGCTCGAGACGGAAAGTTTGGCGTTTGCATGGCAGTTTATGAAGGAGAGCCACATGCAATTCAACAATAACAAGCAACAAGGTTCGGGAGTCACGATCCGAATGTCTGACAACGAGTACGAAGGATTGTCGATTGTCGTAAATCTAGCGCGGGAACAATTAAACCAGAATTTACTTGAAGGCATATTGTCTCCCAACGATTGCAATCGAGGTACTTTTTTAACACTGAAGAAGTTGGCTCACAGTGGGCTGCCGTCGAAGGAAAGGATTTCAGAGGATGGATAACGAAATGAAAGGCGTTCTGTTTAAGAACGACAAGGGCGACAACGAAAAGCGTCCCGATATAAAAGGCGAACTTACAATAGAGGGCGTGACGTATCAGCTTGCCGCATGGAAAAATACGTCAGCCAATGGTAATGTATATTACAGGCTCACGGCAGAAAAGCCCAAGGAGTCAGCAGAAGAAACTACTGATGGATTATTTGGAGGTGCAGATGGGTGACGTACTTGACTTCCCGCCCAAGCAGAACAAACAAGAGATTCTTGATTTAGCTACGGCAGATTTACTTTGCACTGTGCCGCTGGATGCAGCTTTGGTTCCTACGAGGAATAAGAAGCAAGTCTGTTGGCATGGTGTCGCTGCGCTGTGGAATCGAGAAAAGCTGGAGACAGCACCATACGAAGTGGAGATAAAGTTAATCGCCGCGTTTTTGTATGCTGTCCATGCTGAAGATATGGCTTCGAGTTTCGGGCCCCCGGTTGAACCAATGCCGGAGCCTGTCATGGGTTTGGTTGAGGACATGCTGTTGGAGGTAGAAGACCCAAGAACCATGTCTCAGGAGCGAATGGAAAAGATTCAGGAAAAAATCATGAAGGATTTGGGACAGAGAGAGAATAATGACAACGAGCCAGAAATACACTGACCTCGTATTTTTGCGTGACGGAGAACCTGCCGAGTTGTGTATCAGTCAGGAAGACAGATTTACAGTCGTAGAGTTATCCGAAGCGCAGTTGTTTAACATAGTCTGCGATGGTGCAGAGATATTGCGCCGAGAATTTTCAAGGAGAAATAGAAATGGCAGAACCTAAAGCAGTAATGGGACGACCTCGTAAGTTCGATGTAACAGTTACGATGTCGTTTGACTTGGATAAGAAAATGTATGACGCTATTGAGGACAAAGCGTATGAGTCGAACATGAGTAAAAGCGATTTCATTCGTAAATCTTTGATGGATCAGCTTTGGAAACTGGGGGATAGCGACGATGAGTAATTACTATGGTCTTACAAATCTCATGAACCGGATGAGAGACACAGAGACATACAAAAGCAAGTTCAGCCGTAAGGTGCTTGCAGCAATAATTCTTTTGGTTGCCTTGCTGATAATCATATGAGCAATCGGGACGATAAAAGCTGGAGCCCTTGGACTGTTCAGTTGGACAAGTCTTTCCCCAGCCTGAAGAAAAAGAAGACCCAGCCCGAGTCAGACTGTGACGCAGTCACATGTTCCGAGTGTCCCGGCGGACCCCGATGCTGCAATTATGTACGTCGAGACGAAGACCCATATCCAAGTCAATGGAGATGGATTAACGACGACGGATATTGGAGCCGGATTCGCCGTTAGATGCGTGTTCTTGATCTTTTCAGCGGCATAGGGGGATTTAGTCTTGGACTCGAAAAAGCCGGATTTGAAACAATTGCGTTTTGCGAAAGTGAAGAATACCCAAGAGCCATACTACGAAAACACTGGCCTGATGTCCCGATCTACGCAGACATTCGAAACCTTACAGGAGAACGACTCCAATCAGATGGACTTTCTGGATTTGATGTCATCACCGCAGGTTTTCCTTGCCAAGACATATCCGTTGCTGGAGCCGGAAAAGGAATTGACGGAGAGCGCAGTGGCCTTTGGTCAGAGGTCGCCAGACTTGTTGGCGACATACGACCACGATGGGTATTGCTGGAAAACGTTGCAGCATTGCTTGGGCGGGGGATGGGAAGAGTTATCGGAGACCTGGCCGCAATCGGGTATGACTGTCAATGGGAAGTTATATCGGCATCGTCCATCGGCGCACCTCACAGGCGACAACGTGTCTTCATTGTTGCCCACGATAGGAGCCAGCGAATACAAGGGATCAGCGAGTTCCCGATATTCCGGCAGCAAGAATTTTCGTGGTGCGAAAATGTCCGAAGGTCTGAGGACATCCCAGACCGATGCACCTTGTACCCATCCAAACTTTGCAGAAGCCGCGATGGGGTATCCGAAAGATTACACGCTCTTGGAAACTCCCTCATCCCGCAAATCCCCGAAATGATCGGCAGGGCAATTATGGAAGCAGAGGTGCATTAACGACGACGGGTATTAGAACCCGATTCGCCGTTAGTAGTTGTCGCCTGTCGAATAAGAAATGTTATCTGACGGGCGATGCTTCTTTCGTTCTCTTCCGCAAGAGCCCTGACCTTTTCATAAGCATCTAATGGCAAGGCTATTGACTTCCATTTAGTTGTGTCCATTACACAATCCTTTACTTTACTTTCAACCACTGCCGCATTTCCTCACCCAATGCAGCACCTGCAAGCTTTATCTTGTCGCGTAAGGCTCTGACGATATGCTCGTCAACAGTACCTTCGGCAACCAAGTCGATGTAGGTGACAGGATGGTTCTGACCAATGCGGTGGCAACGGTCTTCTGATTGAACGCGAGTCTCGAGGTTGAAGTCGTTCGAGTAATAAATCACGGTATGTGCTGATGTCAGTGTCAATCCATATCCGGCGGTCTGTGGGTTGCCCACAAAGAACCGAGTTTCGTGATCCGGGTTGCTAAAGTTGCGAACCAGTTCTTCTCGAGCGTCTTCATTCGTATCGCCATAATATGAACCGACAGAACCGTAGCCGTACTTCTTGGCTAATGCTTCTTCGATCCGCTGTATGTCTTTCCGGAACCGTGCCCAGATAATTATCTTGCCGCTGGTTTCCTCGATGGTGTCCATCAACGCATCCAACCGACGAGTCGGGATATCAACAAGTGTGCCCTCGTCATCAATGGGCAGATAGCCACACAGGATTTGTTGCAGACGCAGAAGCTGTGTCATCGCTTCGGTTGCAAATATTGCATCGTCATTCATGATGACCATCGCGCTTCGGCGCATCGATTCGTACTGCCGTGCTTGCTCTGGATCGAGCGTCACGTTTCGTGTTGTGTATGTCTTCGGCGGTAAGTCGAGGCAATCTTTTTTCAGAACGCGACTCGAGAATCCTTTGATGGTCAAGGACAGCTCGTCCATGTTTCGGTATCCGACAATGTGGTTGAACGAATGTGCCCCCATGTTCATACGCTTCATGATGGCGTACCGGGCTTGGAACGCATAGAAGTTGTCGTACCCCAACAAGTCAGGGTCAAGGAACCCGCACTGCGAAAACAAATCCATCGGGCTTTGTGTCACCGGAGATCCGGTCAGAATCCGACGATACTTACAAGACTGCGCCAACCTGGTCACAACCTTGGTGCGCTTCGCCTTGTGGTTTTTGATGGTGGTGCTTTCGTCCACGGCAAACAACACGTCTTCTTTATCCATGAACTCATGGACATAGCGAACGCATTTGTCGCTGACAAACGCTTCGACGTTTACCACAAGAACACGCAGTCCGTCGTGGTAGTTCAGTGCATCCATCAATTCTTGTTTCTGTGCTTTGTTCGGGCCTGAACGCCACGTTGCAACACAAAGCGGCACACGCTCCGGCATGTGTGCTGGTATCTCTTTCAGCACCCAGTTCCGGTACACACCCTTCGGTGCTACAATAACAAGTGTCGTGATACGCCCGGCTTCAAACAGGTACGCAGCATTGTCGATCAGCACCTTGGATTTGCCGCAGCCCATCTCCATGAAGTAGGCGTAGTTCGAACGTTCAGCACTCTGCTCGAATGCGTCGCGCTGATGTTGGTATGGCTCAGTTCTGTATGCGTATTCCATGCGTATAATCCACGAAAAAAACTATTTGACATGGGATAACATGTAGCATATAAGTTGTCAAGTCAGGCAGACAACGGGTGATGAGGCATCCGAAAGTTTGCGTCAGTCCTGACATTGGGATTCCCTCCCTGATGACGTAAACACCCTCACCCAAGCCGTCGGGCTATAAACGCAGACAGTAGTAAGTAGAAGGAGTGTCCAGGATGAGTGGACTTTTTGATGAGATGGAAGCCGATGCCAATGCGTTTGGTGACATCAAAACCGAGGACGGCGGCAAGCTGTCCCAACTTATTCGAGCAGCGCAGCATCAAAAGCGGTTGATCGAAGAACACGAACAAGCCGCGAAAGATGCCAAGGCAGAGCTAAAGCAACTGACTCGTGAGCTTATACCTTCCGAAATGCAAGAGATGGGACTCGAACGAATCGACGTTGACGGTAACTCCGTTACGTTGAGCCAGTTTGTGTACGCATCTATTCCGGAAGCAAACAAAGCGGAGGCGTTCGCATTCCTCCGTGATATTGGTGAAGACGACATTATCAAGAACGAAGTCAAGGTTCAGTTTGGCAAAGGCCAAGACAACGAAGCTGGTGCGTTCATGGATGATTGTCAGAAAGCCGGACTCGACCCTGAACAGAAAACAGCGATACACCCGATGACGTTGCAAGCAACGATTAAGGAATGGCTGAAGCAGGGTCGTGACGTAAACCTCGAATTGTTCGGGGCATACGTTGGAACAGAAGCGAAGATACGGAGAAAGTAGATGAGTGAAACTAAGGAAGTAGTTACAAAGGCAGAGAAAGCCGTTGCTATCCCCAAGGAATTGTTGGGTAGCTTTGTCGAAGACTCAGGCGCAGGTACTGAGAACATAGGTGCAGATGACATGAAGATTCCGTTTTTACGGATCGCACAACCTCTGTCCCCCGAGTTGAATAAGAAGCATGAGAACTTCATCGAAGGCACAGAAGCCGGGACAATATTCAACACGGTTACAAGACAACTCTTTGGGGAAGAAGTAAATGTCATCCCCTGTGGGTACATCAAGAAATATCTCGAGTTTATTCCTCGAGAAAAGGGCGGTGGGTTCCAAGGCGAACACGCCCCCAACAGCCAAGAGGTGTTAACTGCAACTCGTGACAAGCAGACAAATAAGGACATTATGACTAACGGTAATGAACTTGTTATATCTGCACAGCACTATTGCAAGTTTCAAGATCCTGAGACGGGTGGCTGGCAGTCGGCAATCATCGACATGAAGTCAACAAACCTCAAGATCTCACGCCAATGGAACACTATGATCCAGATGCAAGAAGTGAAGCACAAAGGCAAGTTGGTCAAACTGCCAAGCTTCGGTGTTATCTGGACACTTCGTTCCGAAGAAGCGTCCAATGAAAAAGGTAGATGGAATCAGTGGAAGGTAAGTGGTCGGCACGGATATGTCGAAGACACTGACTTGTACAAAGATTGCAGAGAACTGTCCTCAATGGTCAGTGACGGCACGGTACAGGCTTCCGATGATCCGGATTTGGATGCCAATACGAGTGATAGCGGGGAGGCTATCCCGTTTTAGGTAATCCCGGGGCAGGGTTTTACCTCTTTGACCCTGCCCCACTTTTTCTAGGATTTGTCATGGACAATATACAAAAGTTCATGGCGGCGTTCGCTGGATTCGAAACCGCGCATGGACAGACAACAATTAAAGGTACACGCAAGAACGGCAAGGAAGAAGCCGACTCTCGTGTTATTAGGACACCGTTAGATGAAACACATATTGAAAGACACTTCGCTGGTGAAATCGGCGCAGGGGCTATACCAATCAACTCTAAGAATCTTTGTTGTTTCGGTTGCATTGACGTGGATGTTTATCCTCTTGATCATGCTGCTCTCGTCCGCGCTTGTGCTGGCATCGATGTTCCTGCTGTGGTTTGTAGGTCTAAGTCTGGTGGAGCGCACGTCTATTTCTTTATCGAAGGATGGATTGCCGCATCGGATATGCGCGACAAGCTATCGGAGATTGCTGCGTCTCTTGGTTACGGTTCGGCGGAAATTTTTCCCAAGCAAGAAAAACTCCTGATTGATCGAGGCGACGTTGGTAACTTTATCAACCTGCCATACTTCGATGTAGACAGAACGCTTCGCCCCGCTTTCAACTCCAAGGGTAAAGAACTCACTCTCGAGCAGTTTCTAAAATATGTAGACAAGCAACGCATATCTCCTGCGAAGTTTATGGATCTTCAGCTTGGGTCACAGACAGACTTCTTGCCGGAGTGTCCGCCATGTTTGGTCACGCTGACAACAAACGGTATCGGTGAAGGTGGTCGTAACGAAACGATGTTCAACGTCGGCGTTATGTATCAGAAGATGGACGAGGACAATTGGCCTGACCTGTTGGAGAAACATAACCAACAGTATTGCAAGCCACCACTTCCTGCGTCAGAGATTGTGCTGATACAAGACCAGCTTCGAAAGAAAGAATATCAATACGGATGCAAGAAGTCTCCGTTGAAAGATTACTGCAACAAATCATTGTGCCTGTCTCGTAAATACGGTGTCGGCAATGGTGCTGGGCGCAGTCTTGAAATCACTGGCATGAGTGTTGTGCTGTCAGAGCCACGAGTTTGGTTTGTTGACATCGCCGGGGAACGGCTTGAACTCAACAGTGAAGAAGTACAAATGCAACTGAAGTTTGGTCGCGCTTGTCTCGAACAACTGTCGTGGTTGCCACCGCGTGTAAAAGAAGATGATTGGAACACGATGATGAATGCAGCCCTACAGGATTGCATGAAGATCGAAGTGCCACCGGAACTGACAAACAAAGGACAGTTCCATGAGTTGTTAGAATCGTTTTGCACGGGCAGAGTACAGGCGATGAGTCCAGAAGAACTGGTGTTGAACAAGCCGTATACAGAGGACGGCAGTGTCTTTTTCAAACTAGACGCACTGATGGATTTTCTGAAGGGGCGTGGGTTTACACAATATACTCGAGGACAGGTGCAGGAAAGGTTGAAGGAACTGAACAACGGCGAATCAACAAGCACCGTCAAGACGTTTACCGACAAAACAAAGAAGCGCAAAAGCATCCGCGTATGGTCTGTGCCGGAGTTCTCAACGGATATCAGTATACCGTCAGTCAACATTCAAGGTGACGAGGTTCCGTTCTGATGAGTACAACAGCATACTTGGGACCACCGGGCACTGGTAAGACGTACACACTAATCAACATTGTGAAGGATGCTTTGCAAAATGGTGTGCCGCCAGAGCGAATCGGATTCGTGTCCTTCAGCAAAAAAGCTACGGAAGAAGCAAGGACTCGGGCTGCCCGTGAGTTAAATCTAGACTACAAGAAGATGGTTCACTTCAGGACACTACACTCCATGGCGTTCCGACAACTAGACATGAAGATAGATCAGGTGCTTCGCAGTTCTGATTATCGCCGTCTCGAGATGGAACTTGGTTTGCCTTTCACGTCCACTCAATCGATGAACATAAACGACGGGGAGTTTTTCCGTCTTGGTGGCAAGGGTGATATGTACCTGTCGATATACAACATGGCTCGTGTCAGAAAGATATCTGCCGAACAACAATTCAATGAGTCGGCAAACTGGACACTACAACACAATGAGATGCAACACGTCATCCGTTCCTACAAGGAATACAAACAAGTCCTTGAAAAGATTGACTTTGTTGATATGATCGAGACGTTTATAGAGCAAGGGGAGGCTCCAGAGTTGGAACTTCTAATCGTTGATGAGGCTCAAGACCTTGTTCCGTTACAGTGGGACATGGTTTCCAAACTCGAAAGCAATTCCAAAAATGTTTATTACGCCGGAGACGATGACCAAGCCATTTATGAATGGATGGGCGTGGACGCACGGCAGTTTGCTAGTCGGTGCAACCAATCAGATAACATGATTGTGTTGGATCAAAGTTTCCGAGTTCCAAGTTCCGTGCACCAAGAGGCAGATCGCATCATACGAAATGCTGCCGGACGTATCGACAAGGAATGGAACGCTCGAGAACAAGAAGGACATGTATCGTATCACTACAAAATAGACGAACTGCCTTTGGAAGAAGGACAATGGATGATACTTGCTCGGACAAACTACATCGCTAACAGGATTGCTACCGACCTCAAGAATAATGGGTATTTGTTTTGGCGCAATGGCAACGGCTGGAGTATTGCAAATGCTACGCTCGAGGTGGTTCGTGGGTTTACCCGCCTTAGTCGAGGCGAAGAACTAGACCACGAGTACATATCTAAGATATGGCGTAAGATAAAAGTAGACCGCAAGACTCGAAATGCTGGCAACAAAATGTTGAAAGCCGCAGAAGCAGAAACGTTTGGTATTGAGTTTCTAGAGTCTTTAACCGGGCAGTATTTACAAGAAAAGCATTGGTACGAAGTGCTGGAAGTAAGCGATCAGGAACGTGTGTACATCACATCTGTTCTGGAGTCCGGTGAAGTTTTGAACGATGACAATCCCAGAATTGTTTTGTCTACGATACACAAAGCAAAGGGCGGTGAAGCGGACAATGTTGCGCTTGTGCTGGAGTCAACCAAGGCTTGTTGCACCATGAGTGAGCCGGATGCCGAACGCAGAGTGTTCTATGTGGGAGCAACAAGAGCGAAGAATAATCTATATATTATAGATAACCCGGAAGCTAGGTGGAGGTTCCAACTATGAAGGGCAAGCAATTATCGTTCGAAGAAAAGGATACGGAGTGGAAACTTCAAGGGGCAGAAGTGCCGGAAGAAGACATCCGAGAGGTTGCGTCCATTGCGTTAGACCAAGATTGGACCCCGCCGTCTTCATTTCCAGAGCACTACAGAGACGCAAATGTCATATCAATTGACCTTGAAACCCGCGATCCTAACCTAATGACACTTGGTCCTGGGTGGGCGCGGGATGATGGATACATCATTGGATACGCTGTGGCGTTCAACGATTTTTGTGGCTACTACCCTATACGTCATGAGGTAGGTGGCAACATGCCAGAGAAAGCAGTGACCGGATATATCAAGGACATGATGGAATCAGATGTTCCAAAGGTCATGCACAACGCTCAGTACGATCTCGGGTGGCTGCGTTGGGCGGGCATTGAGGTTCAGGGTCCGGTGTACGATACGATGACTGCGGCGGCAATGTTGGATGAAAACAGACGCTGGTACAATCTCAACTCTTTGGCTGCTGACTATTTGCAGGAACGAAAGAACGAGCGACTGCTCAAACTTGCTGCTGCTGACTACGGCGTTGATGCCAAGTCGGGCATGTGGCAACTACCCGCTAGATTTGTGGGGCAGTATGCAGAACAAGATGCTTCAGTCACTCGGAGACTTTGGGAACGATTGCAACCTGATTTGGTACGCGAAGAAGTGTCCAGCATCTTTGATTTAGAAACAGAGTTGACCCCCATGCTTTTGGATATGCGGTGGCGTGGTGTTCGTGTAGACGAGGCAGGTGCTGAGAATGCTCGGAAGCTTTTGGAGAAACGCGAAAAAGAAATACACAAGTGGATAAAAGACGAGACAGGACTCACAGTAGAGCCGTGGAATGCTACGTCCCTGTCGAAAGCGTTTGATAAGATGAAAGTTGCGTACCCACGCACGGAGAAAACAGACGCTCCATCTTTTACAAAACAGTTTCTTGCTTCGCACGAGCATCCGTTGGCTCAACAGATTGTACGGCTACGAGAACTCAACAAAGCAAACACTACATTTATTTCAAATATATTGAAGTTTACTCACAAAGGACGCATTCATGCGGAGTTTCATCCTCTTAGGTCTGACGACGGTGGCACTGTTACCGGGCGTTTTTCTTCTTCAAACCCAAACCTTCAGCAAATCCCAGCACGAGATCCTGAGATTAAGTCAATCATCCGTGGGTTGTTTTTGCCTGAAGAAGGTGAGAAGTGGGGCAGCTTCGACTACGCATCACAAGAGCCACGTTGGTTAGCACATTACTGTGCTTCTATCAGCGGTGTGCATCGTCACCCATCCATCGATGATGTAGTTGAGCAGTATCAAAACGACGATGCAGACTTTCATCAAATGGTTGCGGACATGGCTGATATCTCTCGCAAAGATGCCAAGACGGTGAACTTAGGTATCATGTATGGCATGGGCGTAAATAAAATGGCGGGCGTGTTGGATACCACCGTTGAAGAAGCCAAAGAACTTCTGAATGAATACCATGATAAAGTTCCGTTTGTCCGAGGGCTGGCGAACATGGTGTCTAACCATGCGTCTGAGAATGGACAAATTAGAACCATTCTAGGAAGGAAGTGTCGCTTCCCGCTTTGGGAGCCGAAGACATTTGGCATACATAAACCGCTTCCGTTAGAAGAAGCAGTGCGAGAACATGGCAGAACATCAATCAAACGTGCGTTTACATACAAAGCGTTGAACCGATTGATCCAAGGTTCGAGTGCCGACCAGACAAAGAAAGCGATGATAGATTGCTATAAAGCAGGGTATCTGCCGATGTTGCAGGTGCACGACGAACTATGTTTCAGCATCGATGCTGATGAATCAGGAAACCCTAATGAAGATCAAATTGTTGAGATCGCCCGTATCATGGAAGGATGTGTTGAAGCAAAAGTTCCTTTCAAAGTGGACTGCTCTATTGCAGACAACTGGGGGCAAGTGGATTAGATCCAAGTTTCAGTATCTGATGACAAAACGTTGGTTTCAGATACTGCTAGGCTTGTATGTAATTCGTTGGATTATACGGATTGGGATTATTTTTTATGCAATGTGGTGGTACTACGGATGAAGTATGAAATCATCGACGATGCCTTTTCAAGAGCAGACATACTTGCGTTCAATGATTTTGCTAGACGCAGTTTGTTCAAGATAGGCTGGGCTGATGGAGATCACGTTTCTGATGTGATCGGGCAACGTAGGATGTTGTACAGTCATTACTCTGATGAGGATCTTAAAAACATGGAGTTCTTTGAAAAAATGAAATCTCCTCGTTTGGAAGAGTTAATCGCGGGCAGAACTCCAATGAAACCTTTGATTAATCTGGTAGAGCCGTCAAATGTAATGTGTAATCACTCACATTTGAAACAAGATAGTCTGATATATTATATAAATCCGAGATGGTTGCCGGAATATGCAGGGGAAACTTTAATCTACGAAGACGATTCAGAAGAAACGTGTCGTGCGGTATCCTTTGTACCCGGCAGAGTTCTTTGGTTGAGTAAAGAAGTTCAACACAGCATCCGACCTCCTAGCCATGCTTGTCCCACTTACCGTTTTACTTTTGCGTGTTTTTTCGAATGCAAGTAATAGATAGTTTTTTACCAGCTCGTTTTACAGACGTGCTTGATCCCTTCAACGGATACGAACACTGGAATGGCGATGAGATTACCAACATCAAACACGAGATAATTGATTATTGTCGGGGATATTTTAATTGGAAAAACGTGGAAACCTATGAGTATTGGTTCAACACTAATAGCCCCACTCAAAGTTATAACCATTGGCATCAAGATAAAATAGAACTGCGAGATTACAAACTACTCGCAAACTGGAGCTGTATCCTGTATCCAAACAGCCATTCTTTGTGGGGTGGTTTTTTAGAAATAGAAACAGCCGATGAGACAAGAACCGAGGTTGAACGAATTGCTCCTCGTTTTAATAGGTGTGTGTTGCTAGATACTGGTGTGACTCATCGTGTGTCACGAGTCTGGGAAGGTGATAGACACTCGTTTGTTATCAACGGGTTTGATGAGCCAAACGTTTCTTCTGCGAGAGCTGAGTATGATAGATAAAGTTGCGTGGATAAAAGGCAGAGCTGATTTTTTGCGTGAAGCAATAAAAGAAAAGTGGGGCACTGACGAATTACTTATCGATATACAGAAGCGACGGAGTGCCGAGGAGGAGGATGCACCCCGCCGCAGCTCCGCGCAGAGCAACTCGAAGCACCTAGACAAACTTAATAAGACCAAATAGTTGGTCGATTACCGCCTTCCAATGTGTCTAGATGTAAGAACCGGGACCCAAGACTCCCCTTCTGGGCAACACCAATTCCTGTAAACAATCCGCTTTGTAGGGCCAGCGTCAATAGTTCTAACGCATCTGCTCCGTATATTGCTATGTCAGCAGCTTTGCCGGACTCGTGAGCCCCAGGTCCATTTGGTTTACGAGCTTCGATGGGATGCTCTGCACTCCTGTACCCGCTGCTGATAACCATGCCTTTACCATACATGGTGCGAAGTTGTTGAAGACATCTAACGAAGTCTTCGTCCATGCCGTCAGTTCCTGTGTGCTGACAACGAAATTCTGACGCAGAAAAATTAGGAAACTGATTCCAATCAAAATCTGTCATTGTGATCGTGTCCTTGATGCTAGTTCGAGATTGCGTTGTATCTCTACAGGGTTATCTCCCAAAAGACCCGGATTAATTGCTGGTCGTCCTTGCACAGAAGGCGTAACTACCGGAGTAATCGGTGTTACAGGCGGCCTGACAGCCGTAGTTGTCAGCGGTGTTGGGATGCTACTAACAGGTTGTTCAGGTTCTTCCTCACGCACTTCTGGGAACGGAAGCTCAAGACTAAGTCCTTTAAATTCCATTCTTCCAAAACGATTAAGTTCAGATCTTAATCTGCCTAAATCTCGTGCTGGGATTAAACGGCCCTCTCCTTCGCGTTCTGATTTTCTTGCTTCTTCTACAATATTGTTGCCGATAGTTAGTGGTTGGAACTCTCCTTTAAGAATTTGATTTATATCCTTTGAACCGATACCTCGACCCTTTGCTTTTCTCCGTATTTGAGTATTACTTAAACCCAACGCTTTAGCTGCTTCGAAATCTAAAAACATTTCTTGTTGCAACCGAAACAGATCTTGGTTTGCGTCAGTATAGGCAGACATAATGCTGTCAAATGTTGCATCATTTCTACCAAACGCTCTACGAAGTTCTGAAGCAGGACCACTGTTTCTAAACTTAGCGTATGCAGAAGAACCAAACTCGATCTGTGTTTTAGCATCAAGTTCCAAGCTTCGAGCACCAAGTGTGTTAGCCATAACCTCTTCGTAAATATTAAAGTCTTGCCCGTAAGCACCGGGAGTATCTTCAGCAGCTCTTGATATCCTACCGGGCACTAAACCCTGCCCTGGTTTAATCGTTACAAAATTATCGATAATTGATGGGTTCATTGCACCTAGAATGTGCTGCATACTTTTTACAAACTTCTCACCCGGGTTATCTGTAGCTTCATATATTTCTGCCCCTGTACGGCGGCGACCACCACGCCCGAAACCTGCTACACTTACAACGTCAGCGATACGTTCAGACAGCAAAGCTTCCTCGACAAATGGTTGAGCCAACTTGCCTATGAAAGTAAAACCTCCATCAGCTAATTTTTGTAGTTCATTTTTGCCGAGTCTTTCTCCTCTAGAATATGCTTCCAAAGCTGCTTTAGCAGGAGCGACGGCAGAGTCATAAGGTGCGTAGTAACTAATTGGCATGTATTGCATCTTACCGTCGTCTGGTTTTGTCAACGGAACCATAACCTGACCTTCGTAGAAGTACGGCTTGAGAACATCCAGTGCTTCTTTTTCTTCTCCAGTAATACCCAATGCGGCAGAAGCACCAGCAGCAATTGCTGGGCTGACTCCAGCAGCCGTTGTGACATAACCCGCTAGACGTTTTGCACCAATCGCATTGATTTCTCGTTCAAGACGTTTTGCTGCTTTCTCTCCCATTTTTTCAATCATGTTGTCTGTGGCTCGGAAAGATATTTCTGCTGAACCCTGACGGACTATATTGAAACTGTTACGAATAATCTCCGCGCTAAAGCCAACGAAGTTACCAGCTAACGGGAACCGAGCTGCCATTTTCGCAATCGCTGGTATGCGACTGTAAACAGGCATCACATCTTTAACGATATCTGCTGTCCACACATCAAAGAACTTATCTCCCTGTGCATTTGTTTGACGCTTGGCAACTCCTTGTGAGATCAAATCTGGAGCGATTGCATCCCAATCAGAGGCTTTGATTGCTGCCTGTCCTGTTTCATCAAGAACCGAGTTGCGGAGTGCGGCAGCATATCGTCCACGCTCTGAAATGAAAGAGTTCATCTTCCACAGATTGTCTGCGAAAGCATAACTGGTTTGTAGCCCACGGATAGGTGCGCCCAGTGTTTTGGCTGTTGCTTCTGCGCCCGGTATTTTTTTGGCAGCTTCGGTCATCTTTTCGCCGTAGCTAATGACACGCTTTCCGTTTCTTTCTGCTTCTCTCAACGTGCCACGAAGTGTGTCTTGCATTTCTTTTAAAAGCACACTGTCTTCCAACAAACCGTTTCGCATAGCCAAGTCAAAAAATTCTTCAAAATCTTTTTCTCTCATGTTTGCCATTTTGCCTGAAGCAACCGAAATCGAATCGAAGATATCTCCTGCTCGAGGCATGTGTCCGTTAGCGGTGGCAAAGAAAACACCGGACGCATAGTTTCTTACTTGTGCCATGGTGCTGAATACTGTTTTGGCTATTTGAGAAGCACCCTTCGCCTGAATACCTAAAGCCCACATTTCACCCAAAGCTGTTCTAGCAATCGGACGAGTTGTTAGTGCGTCAAATAATTCTTTACGAACATGATGACCAGCAAGACTTCCGAACTGACCACCGAATACTGTGCTTTGTGCGGTAGGAACTTCTACATAGGCAGGGTCTATAACTTTAAATGTATCGGGTGCTCCTGTTTTTATTTCTGCCATATCCTCGTTTTTTAATATCAACGGCAGTCTTCCTTCGCCAATGTCAGACAAGGTTCCTGTAATCTTGGGGTTTTCTAAAAGATCATTATAAAGTTTGTTAGACCCAGCGATTCCAGCCATATCTGTCATTGTTTGCATATATCTAGATACGGCTCCGTCTCTTCCAGTTTTTACTTCACCCATCAACTCACGAAGCATCGGTGATGCTTCTATGATTGCACTACGGCTTTTCAACAAGTCCTCTGATACTTTGAACAACGGCACAGCTTCACCAAAAATACGCTGACCCCCTCTCATTTCGTTTGCCGATTTTTCTGCTTGTTTTGAAATAGCTTCGGTAGCGTCTGCGCTTAAATCATCAAGTCGTGGTCGAGCCGTAATGCCAACACGGTCTTTGACTATGTTGTCGAGTACATATTGTTCAGCGTAAGTTCGCAGCTTGCCTTCACGATCAAGATTTTGAAATTCAGGATCTCTCATGCCCCTCATGGCTTCTTCGACTTGGTTAACAGCCTCTTTAAATTTATCTGTCTGTTGTATGTTTTTAAGATTTTTACGATCAATCCCGCCTGTATACATCCGACGCAAATATGCGCCTTCTCTTTTCTCAAAAGCTTTACGAAGACCGTCGTATATTTGTTTTGCGCTCTTAATTTCTTTACCGTCGCGGATCTCGGGTTGAATAAGACCATTTTTGTAAGCCGTTGAAAGCTGGTCATAGATTGTTGCTGAAAGAGAATTTCGTGCCGTTGCAAGTCTTTCTGCGGCTTTTTGAACCTCTGGTTTATACGCACTCAAAGCATTTAGATCTCCGTCAAGATACTTAATTAAATCATCGTACCCTGCTTGATATGCTTCTTTTCCTTTTCCGTATAAAGGTAAGCGGCTAATAGTGCCACGAAGTTCTTTGTCGTAATTTGATAATTGTTTTGCTGCAATTTTTGTGACACCACTAACTTGAGATCCGGTGTCCAAAATCTGTTCGCTTAATTCTTTTTCCAACAAACCAGCAGTTGTAAAGTATTTTCTAAAGTTGGTCGGATTTACAACCGGAACCTTGTCTGCCTGTTCAGCAAGAATGTCAAAGCCTTTGCCGATTACACCTGTAACTGGTGCAATAGCTGGACTTGCAGCACCGACTGCCATGCCTACTCCACTAATTGTAGCTCCGGCAACAGGTAGTGCTAAATCTACCCCAATCCCAATGCCCAAACTTTCACCTGCGATACGCAGTTTGTTTCGCATACGGCGAGCAACTTCTTCTCGCCCTGTGAATCCCATATCTTCTTCTGTTCTTAATGATTGGGGGAGTGCATCAAAATGATCCGCCATGGTGGACACGCCATCAGGCGCGATCATAAAATCTGCTGTGGCTGTCGCTCCTGTGGTTGTAAGACCACGTTTAAGATCATACAGGCGGCGTGTGACGGGACCAGATCCTTCTCCAGCGAGTAACGCTTTTCCTGCTCGGGTGTTACCAAACGCTTGTGCTGATCTACCAAACGCCGTCCCTGCTGTGCCCAGAGCCTGTGTGCCACGAGCCGCTTTCGAAGCAGTATTCATCCAGCCAATTACGGGGATTGCACTTGTAGCAAATAGCCCAAGAAGTTCTGCCATTTCGCCAACTTGTGTTTCCGGGTTTACACCCAAACGATCACGAACTAGTTGAGCAGTCGAATCGACATACTCCAACGAATCGCCATCTGCGAGGTAGTCATATAAGCCAAAACCTAACGTAGCAAGTCCTTCAGGAACTCCTATCACAACTCCGGATACAAGTCCTTTGAACGCATCACCCAAAACACTAACGTCATCTGTTGTGGCTTTTACAGGATCATATTCTCTGCGTTGAGGTGTTTCGATTACACCTTCTTCGCGGCGACGAGGAATACTTTCTTGTTGAACGCCGGACCTTCTGCGTCGTGAACGTTCTGCTAGTCCTTTGAGATATTCGTCATACTCTTCGGGGGTCATTCTAGCCCCCTGTCGTAGAGCTATCTTGGGCTATTGTTGTAGAATCAGTGGACGGTGACGTTTTTCCTCTGCGGTTTCCCTTCAACAATGAAAGTTGTCTTTGTCGTGGAATCCCTGCATACAACTTACGAAGTCGGTCATCAATTTGTCTCTGCTTTCTTTCTATGACCTGCTGGATTCTGTCAGGATCTAATTTTTTTGTTCCGGCTAACGCAGCTTCTAGATTAGCTTTGCTTCGCTCAAGTTCTTTTTTCAAGCGTGTTAACATCCTGTCGCTTTGTACCATAGTTTGTTCCGCATCAGTTAGCTGAAGATCCGCAGCGATTTCAGATAACTCTGGTGTGCTAGACAATTCCGATAAATTAGGATCATCTTTGGAATCATCTTTGGGGTCATCTTTGGGGTCATCTTTGGAATCATCTTTGGGATCATCTTTGAGATCCTCTTCAACTTTCGGCGTCTCCGTGGTGTCAAACAAAAGCTTACCTGTTACAGCATCAAAGTAATAAGTTGTATTATTGGTTTTATCAAAAACAACTAATGCGTTATTCTTTTTAATAGCTTTTCGATCAGATTCTGATGTCTCGTTTTCATATGTCAGACCTCGAGCAGTTAGATCTTCAATTACTCCTGTCTCATCAATTTCTTGTGCTTTTCCATATGTTCTTATATCAGTTCTTACTTGCGTTTCATATTGTTCCGTATCGGCAGAACCAGCCCTCTCAAGTATTTCTGAATATCTTTGCAAGAAGGGCCTAGTTTCGTCTTCTAATCTGTCTTGCTGTCTTGTTACAGCATCTGTTCCTTGAATGAAAAATTTGTTGAATTGATTTTGCAGTGCAGGACTGAGAGATTTTTGATACTCAGAGGGAGTAGCATATACTATTCCATCAGAACCCATGAACTCACCTTGTTCAGTAATCGCTCCTCCTGTCCCCGTGACCGCTTCTTTTAATGCGCTGGGCATTCCTGACAAACGAAGACTAGATGCTCTGTAATCCCTAGTTGCTTGAGCATCTTCTAGTGCACGAGCTAGTTCTGCTTCTTTAAGAGTCATTGCAAATTCTGTTTGCCGATTTTTACCTATATCATCAAGTGTAGTTGTTAGGGCTTGTGCGACGTTAGTTGTAGTAGAACCGCTTTGACCAGCAGCAATACGAGCACCAAGTTTCATCAAATCAATACCCGATTGTTCGCGGGCTCGAGCAGGATCCGAGATCCCAGACATACGCTCGTACATCCCTGAGAATCCGGGTCTAGCAACTAGTTTTTCATCAACCATTTCATAGCCAGCAGGTGTTATGCCTAACAGCGAAGCCAAGCCACCAAATTTA
>MDSZ01126840.1_pt1 | contig 24649 bp, 22 predicted proteins | sample 811201 | NCBI WGS metagenome assembly MDSZ01 (sample SAMN05326647, study PRJNA326480) | marine metagenome | isolation source: seawater | place: Indian Ocean: North | collected 2010
CAGAATCGAGGCCAGAAGAACCCGCTTAACGTGCGTCAGAAATTTAGTCATCCCTCGGATAAATGCTCAAAACAATAAAAACCCCGCAATCATACACGGATTAACCTGCCCTCGTTAAGTACCGTTTATCTCGTTTATTCAGGCCTTTACCAGCTTTGCCGAACTGCCATGATGAATTCCTGACTGATCGATAGCGAAGAACGGTACGTCGCAACTTTGGAGAAAATTGATACCTTCTGTTTCCCCTTTGAGTAGTGCGATACTGGACAGTGAGCCTGCTATCAATGCTTTGGTAGTGGAGACACTGACAGATTCTAGGCCTTCAACTGGCCATCCGGTTTTAGGGTTTAGTAAGTGGCTGTATCTTTTCCCATTTATCATCATGAATCTTTCATAACAGCCGGATGTCGACACGGCTCCTTTATCCAGGAGAATTATTGCCGATGGTTCTTCAGGACGACTAGGATTACTGACTCCGATTGACCAGGGAGCGCCATCTCGCTGAGGACCAATAATCTTTATATCGCCGCCTAGATTTATATAACCATTATGGATGCCTTTTTGCCTCGCCTGAAAGGCGATGGCGTCCGCTGCGTACTCTTTGACGACTCCGCCAAAATCGAGTTCCATGTCTGGCAGCTTCAAAAAGACAGCATTGGACTCTAGTACTACCTTGTCCCACCCAGTGATATCCAAACATCGTTTAATCTCACCTTGTTGGGGCACTGATTTTGTATTCGGATTCCAGATGCGTCTTAAAACACCAGAGGTTATGTCAAACAAGCCGTCGCTTTCCTCGTAACACGCGCCAGAATATTCCAGTAGAGCGTGGGTTTCTGGGTCAATGGTAACGGGAGACCGACCAGCAGCCTGGTTGATTCTACTGATTACGCTGTCTTTTCGATATCTTGAGTATTTGCGCTCAAATCGCAAAGCCTCTCGCTGACTGGATCGCAAAACTTTTTCGCCCAAACTGCTGCTGGGGGCAGTTAGTCGGATTTCGCACGGACATCCCATAGCCTTAAATTTCAGGTGATGGTCTGTTTCCGACATGAATTTACTAAAATCTGAAATTGAAACCGATAGATGTAAGCTGAAAGTCTAAAAGCGCTGGATGCTCAGTGTCGGAAGCGGAGAGCCCTTTGCTTTCGTCAGCGCTATATTGATCATAGCTGAGCGTAACGTCCCAGGTGTCGGCTCGAAAGATAGCTTTTAGTCCAAGGCTCCAAGCTCCGTAACCGGATAATCGGAAGTCGCTCGATTGAGCGGTGGTCCGCGGTAGGCTGAAGTTATCCACCGCAAGATAAAAGTCGGCTTCCCTCTGAGAGTAGAGTCTAATATTTGGAGCTATCTGAAATCGGGCTCCAATCGATTGGTACCAAGCCGAATAGATAGTATGTGAGTCGATTCCCCAGTCGTCGTTGAAATATCGATAATCTAGATGCAATGCAGCATTTCTGTTGTCGAAAAATCGCCGATAACGCAAGCTCAAGGCCCACTCCGTTCTTTCGTCGGGCCGAACGTCACGTAATTTATAGGGGTCGGATAGATAACCATCATGCTGCGTTATGTTAAGCGTGCTGGAGATAGCTGAGACTTTATTGATCACGCGCGAATAGCCAACGGACATTGAACGAGTTCTTTTTTCAGCTTCTACGATACGGCCAAAGGCGACTGCGTCTACTGGCGATAGGTCGTCGGTAGAATAGCTGAAGCCCAACGATAGAGTCGATAACTTGTTGTTGAATTCCCACTCACCGCCTAGATTTATAGCCTTGGCTTCGTAATCATCTTCATCCGAATGAGCGAGCCCAAGGCTGATACTCCGATCTTCGCTATAGTGAATCAAGGTTAAATCTGCCGCAGATCGAGAATCGCGAATAGTCGCGCCGCTCATAATCAGGCTCTGATCGCCGTTGACGCCGAGCAGCGTGGCCCATGGTGATGCTCCTGACATGGTTTCCTGAGCGTAACCTGCCTCAATGCTCCAGTTACTTCCAACCGGCGCAACCAGTCGAAACTGACCAATATCGATGTCGTATCTACTATTTGCACCAGAGATTACTGCCTGGCTAGAGATGTCGTCTTCTTTGTAGGTCGAGGCCTTGAGAGAAACTGTCGTTTCAACAGGCTGACTGGCTGCGAAAACCGGTAAAGACATGGCGGCGCTCGTTAGGGCTATAAAAGGGTTGTGTCGCTTCATCAGTTGCACCCGCAGCCTGCGCCGGCGGACTGGCTGCCACCGCTGCTGGCTTCCTTACTTTCGTGAACTTGGTTCATTAACGTAGCTTCTAAAGCGTCAGCGGTAAATTGCATATCTGGCCTCGCGAGAGTGCCGCGTTCCCATGGGTCGACATGGCTGCAGGCAGTGATAGACGCAACCGACAAAAGTAACGAAGCCATAAGTTTGATGCGCGAACTCATTGAGCTAATTCCATTTCTAATAAGTGATCAATTTTGGATCTAATTTTTTTCATGTCTCCCGGCCTGAAGCCGGAATGACGCATTTGAATGACCCCTTGTTGATCAATTACAAACGCGGTGGGCATTCCTGGTAGCTTGTATTTGCTAGCCCACTCGCCATTCTCATCCCAAAGGATTGGATAGGGCACTTTGTAGCGACGTAGGAAGCGTCGGGCATCTTCTGAGTTTTCATCAACGTTGATCGCGATCACCTCGAATGGTTTGTTGGAGAGGTCTGCCTTCAACTGAATAATCTCGGGGAACGACACCCGGCATGGCGCGCACCAAGAGGCCCAGAAATCCAGGTAAACAACTTTGCCCAGGTAATCAGTGAGTTGATGCTGCTCATTGGAGCTGAACTCTGGCAGCTCAAAATTGGGCGCTATATCATCTTCTTTGGCAGCGAAGACATATATAGGCAGGGCAAGCGTAATAAACAATAAAATAGTTTTCATTTACTAGGTTAACCCCTAACCCAGCCAGTTTTTATAAAGCCTGAAAGTAACGAGAGTTGTTCAATCGTGCATGATCTTCTTAGTATTTTCGTCCAGGTGTCGATAACAGTTTTACCTAATTTTTTCTTATTCTGGCATATTACCTTGGGTACAGTAGGAGAGATAGATGAAGTGGCTAAGAAGAGCAGCACTCGCGTTGGGTATGCCGCTTGTCGTTTTGACTTGTTTTGCCGTTTTGCTTTTCATTCTCCGCGTCATCTTCATCGAAATTCGTGGGCCAAGTGTCGACAAGCCTCACCTTGCTAACAAGAAAACGTATCTAGAACAGTTACAACCTCTGCGTGGAGAGCCCTTTAACATCGTCCTCGTGTTCTTTGACGATCTTGGTTGGGGCGATCTGTCTAGCTACGGTAATGCTTATATTGAGACGCCTAATATTGATAGGCTTGCGGCTGAAGGTCTGCGGATGACAGATTTTTACTCCGCTTCGCCGGTATGCACGCCATCCCGGGCAGCTTTGATGACGGGACGCTTCCCTCCTAGGACAAAAACAGATCAGCATGTCTTCTTTAATGACTATCATTTGATCGGCTTCGGTCGGAGGATGCTCGGTCTTGCCAACGAGCTGCCAAAAGAAGAAATTACTTTAGCTGAAATACTGCAGGAATCCGGTTACGTTACAAAACTGATTGGTAAGTGGCACCTAGGCTCGCGCGAAGGTTATCGACCGACTGACTTTGGTTTCGATAATTGGTTCGGCGTTTTATACAGCAATGATATGTATCCCTTGGATCTTTTCGAGAATGATGACGTCTTGATCGAGGATCGACGGGAGGGCAGTCCGTTCTCAGCTGAGCGTGACGAGTTGCGGCCTCTCGAGGGAGTTGGTATTGATCAGCGTGAGCTGACAGCAATGTACACCGAGCAGGCGATCCATTTCCTTGAGGAGCAAGGGACTGCACCTTTTTTTCTTTATCTTTCTCATAGTTTCCCGCATGTGCCGCTTTACGCTTCCAGTGCGCATGCTGGAACGTCCAGGGGCGGTACTTATGGTGATGTTGTTGAGGATCTAGATCGAAGTACCGGCGCTATTTTGGCTGCTCTATCTCGGCTGGGTCTCGAAGAAAACACATTGGTGATCGTGACCAGCGATAACGGAGCAGATTACACAGGTAGCTCTGGAGTTCTGCGTGGACGGAAGGCTGAAATATTTGAAGGTGGTCAGCGAGTACCCATGATAGCCCGATGGCCCAGTCGCATTCCGGCAGGAACCGTTTCAAACCACATGGCGATGAACACGGATATTTTACCAACGATGCTTGACTTGTTAGATATTGGTTTGCCTGAAGATCGTCTCATCGATGGACGAAGTATTGCCTCGATTTTACTCTCGGGTAAAAGCAGTCATGATTTCCTTTACTATTTCCCGATTGACAGTTCACTGCCGGGCGCAATTCGCAGCAAGAATTATAAGTTGACTTGGTCGATGCAGGATTATGGTCGGTCAAGAGAGCATCTGTCCCGAATTAGTGGCATTGAGGCCCATGACGTTCAGAATCTTTTTCCGGAGGTTTACGAGCGATTGATTAATGATCTTGCCGCAAAGCGTTCATCGATCGAAGTCAATCCTCGCGGTTGGCTTGATGATTAATGGCTGATGCGTCTTCCAAGAGCCAGTCGATAAAACACAGGTACTGCCACTAGTGTAATTAGGGTAGCGAAGAAGAGGCCGCCCATAATGCAGACTGCCATTTCACGAAAGAAGTCATCGGTCAGTAGTGGTGACATGCCGAAAATGGTGGTTAGGGCAGCCAGCATAACCGGCCGCAGTCGGCTGATGCTGGCTATCTGCATTGTCTTGATGTTTTTGTGTCCTTCAGCCAGTCGGCGGTCGATTTCGTCGACTAGCACAATACAGTTTTTAATCAGCATTCCTGCCAAACTAAGCACGCCTAGCATGGATGGAAAGGTGAGCGGCAGATTCGTTATTAGAAGTGCTAGTGCGACGCCGCAAAGAATCATCGGTACCGTAAGCCAAATGACTATGGCCTGCCGTAGGGCTCCAAACATTAGTATGGTGATAAAAAACATGAGAGCGAAAGCCGGTGGTATCCTGTAGGTCAATGCCTGGTTGGCTTCATCGTTAGCCTCGTGTTCTCCACCCCACTCCCAAGAATATCCGTTAGGTAAGGTGAGAGCTTCAACTTCACCTCGTACTAATTCGAACCGTTCGTTAACATTTTCGCCAGGCTGAGGGGCTGCGCTCACGGTAATGGTTCGGATCCGATCTCGACGATAAATGATTGAGTTACCAGCCTCCAACCGAAATTCGCTGACGACCTGGGACATAGGTACGTAGCGACGTTGTGTGGGGCTCCAAATTTGACGGTATTTCAGGCCTCCAAGGTCAGCACGCTCTTTTGCAGGTGCTCTAGCAATGATCGGGATCAACTTGTCCTGATCACGCATCAACCCGATAGTAGTGCCCTGTGTGTTGTAGGCAAGAGCACGTGACAGATCGTTGCGTGATATACCTGCCAGCCTTGCATTATCTTCGTCGTATTGCGGTGTGAGTTGCATTGCTTGGGGACGCCAGTTGGTTCGGATCGCTTGCAAATTGTGTTTTGCGTAGATCTGCATAGTTTGCTCCGCCAACTCTCGCAGAACTGTTGGATCGGGCCCTGAAAATCGGATCGCGATCTTATCATCACGAGAAGGGCTAAATTCGACGCGCTTTACCTTGAATTCTGCCCCTGGTTTGACTTTCATGACATGGCGTTCCGCTTCGACCATGTACTCATCCATTTTGGTCAAGTCGTCAACCTGAACCATGATGCTTGCGTAGGCTGGGTTAGGTTGCTCGGAATCGACAGTAGCGGCAAATCGAGGGGCGCCTCGGCCTATAAAACTGGTTACTGACTCGACACCAGATATGCCGATGAAATGATCTTCTAGGGCTTTTATATCATCGGCGATAGTTAGAATATCGGTGCCTTCTGGGAGTCGGTAATCGATAAAAAATAGTGGTGTGTTGTTGGTGGGAAAAAAAGCCGTTTTCACGAACTGCATCGAGGAAAGGGCTGCGACCGTGATCACGACGATGAGGATTGAGACGGTCCAAGCTCGACGTAGACCGAAGCCAATTGTCCATTCATATGGCTTGAAGTACCAAGCGCTGTACAACTCCTGTTCTGATATTGCAGGACCTGGTTTAAGTAGATAGCTGCCTATTAACGGCACGATGGTGATGGCTAGCACCCAACTTAATAGCAGGGAAATTGAAATAACCTGAAATAAGGTCACCAAAAAGTGTCCACTGTTATCGTCTGAGAGGCTGATCGGGGCGAATGCAAGTATGCCGATCACGGTAGCTCCTAGCAGGGCCCACTGAGTCCTTGAAACCGAGTTTGCTGCGGCATCCTCTGGTGCCTGGCCGCGACGGACACCAACAAGCATTCCTTCTGCGATGACGATGCCATTATCTACCAGCATTCCCATTGCAATCATTAAGGCGCCCAACGTTATCCTTTGTAGTTCGATGCCAAAGATGTTCATGATTTCTATGGTGCCTAGGACAGTCAGCAAGAGGACTAGTCCGACCACAATACCCGCTCTCCATCCCATAAAAAGAAATAGGGCCAAAACAACCGTAGCAACTGAAATCGCTAGATTCCGAAGGAACGTATCTATCGCCGACTCGACAATAGAATGTTGCTTGTAAATGGGTTTTACGGAAGCTCCTAGAGGTAGGTTGTTGGCTATGTCATCCATCAGTCTATCGACTTCGTGGCCAACGGTTACCACATTTTCGCCTGGTGTCACTGATACCGCGATCACAAAAGCAGGTTCGCCGTTGATCCGAACCAGTTCTGGCGGAACCTCTACACCTTGTCGAAAAACGTCAGCGATGTCGCCCAAACGGATGGTATCGTTTGAACCGGCTGCACCTATTTTTAGATTTCTGAGCTCGGCTACGCTTGATAGAGGGGTTGGCTGCGAGATCCTCAGTCGCCGGCCGTCCAACAGAGTTGAGCCAGCAGGAACGACTTGGTTTTCCTGCCAGATTCTTCTACTTAGATCTTCAACTGATAAGCCGAAATTAGTTAGGCGCGCGTGATCTAGCTCAATGTAAACGGCCTCGTAGGGGACTCCGCGCGAGTCGATTTTAGCGACATTTGGTACCTGTTTGATCCTTGTTGAGATTGCCTTGGCCATGTCATAGATTTCGGCTTCGCTGTAACCTGGCGCGGTAATAGCGTAGAGAATGCCGTAGATATCGCCGAAATCGTCTTCGACGAGCGGCGTATTAGCACCGGGCGGTAACAGCATTTCTGCCTCAGAGACTCGGCGGCGCAATTCGTCGTAGATCTGGGGAGACTCATCCATATCGACCTCTTCCAGCATTTGGACGAGTATTTCTGACCTACCCGGGACTGATTTCGACACGAGCATGTCGACATAAGGCAGTTCCTGCAGAGAGTCTTCTATTCGATCCGTAACTTCAAATTCGACCTCCTCGGCAGAAGCTCCCGGATAAGAGGTTATGACGTAAGCCCATGTCATAGGGAAATTGGGATCTTCTAAACGAGATACATTCATCACACCATGCAAGCCACCAAACAGGCAGCCAAGGATCAGAATCCAACCGTAAATGGGGTAACGAATCGTTAGGCGAGCGAGATTTGACATTTTGTATTGAATCTAAAATGGTTGAATGCGCATTCCTGCCTGCAGGTGGTTAGCGCCGGCCACAACGATTTGCTCGCCTGACTCAAGTCCCGCCCGCACAGGTACGCCGCCAGCCTGAAGGGGGCCGGTTTCGATAAGTCTCCGAAAAACCCGTTGGCTGTCTGGTGCGTAGACCCAGACCGACAGAGAGTTATTGGGGGTCGGTACGATTGCCGATGCTGGAACGATGATTGAGCCTTCAGATTCGCGCTTTAGTTTCAGCTTAACGGTTGCTGTCATGCCAGGGAGAATGTTCCATCTTTCAGTGTTCTCCATGGTGAGTGATATCGCGTAGGTTTGAGCCAGTGAATCTGCTTCGCCACGGTTTTCGTAGTAGGTTAATTCGAATTTTTCATCTGGTGCGAAAGCGAATTCTGCCCATGACTCTAGCACGCCGTCTGGTGTGGTGCTGGCAAGTAAAGTTTCCGGTGCATTAAATACTATTTGAAGGCTCGTTAGATCGAGAAGTCGTGCTACGGGCTCGCCGGGTCTGATATTGACGTGGCGATCGAAATAGCGACGCGCGACAAAGGCTTCAAAGGGTGAGGTGATCCTGCTGTCGCGAAGGCGTTCTTCGGCTTGTGATAGCCTTACTCTCTGCAGCTCGTAGAGTGACCGAGCATCCTCCACTTGTGATTTGGCTATGCCATTCTCTTTAAGAACTTTCTGTTTTCTGTTTAGATCTTGCGCTGCCAGCCTGAGCTGCACCTGTGCTTCTTGAACCGCTAAGTTGAAGTCTGTTGGATCTATGGCAGCGACCAGAGCACCTGGAGGTAGCGTTGAACCCTCTCTGATAGGTAATTTGGACAAAGGACCGCCTACCTCGAAGGAAATATCTACGGACTGTAAAGCCTCCACTCTACCTGGAAATTCATAGGTCAGCGCAGCAAAGTTTTTATGGACCGTAATTATTTTTGCTTGTCGCGGAGTTTCTTCGACAGGTCTCTCGTTTTGATCCTGAAGACCGCAGCCAGATAGGCAAGCTATGCAGAAGACGATTGCTGAGCTTTTCATCAACTGACCTGTTCGGCTCGCTTGATCATATGCTGGGTGAGGGTGCTAACTTTTCTGGGACCGATAGGACAAAGATCAAACAGTTCCAGAAAACGCAATCCCTCGTTGGCAAAAAACAGTATCGCAGCTTCTTCTTCGTCGGCCTTGTCATCGACCGACTCCCGATATAGTTGAGTCATTTGTTGTCTGGCGGGTTCCAGCAAACGTTTATCTTCGGCAAATGCAGTTAGTAGTGCTAGAGAAGCTCTGCGTTCGGTGACATCGGTTTCTTGTCTAGCTCCGATCAGAGATGACAGTAAATTAGTTAGCTTTTGGTCTTCGATCCTGTTCAAAATTGCGTCTACAAGATGCGCCAGCATGCCAGTAAGTAGAGCATTTTTTGACTGAAAGTGATAAAGCACTCCACCTTTAGAAAAGCCGGACTCGGCAGCTACAGCATCTATCGTAAGTCTGTTTGCACCTTGTTCTGCCACTACTGTGAAGGCAGCTTCAAGTATTTTGTTCCTCTTATTGTTGCTTCGCATGTAAAAAGATTACTAAACCGTCTGGATGGTATAGTAAACTATGCTTCAAGTTTCAGCAAATTTGCCAGGATATTTAAGTCACTTTACAACGACCACAAAACCCGGTTTGCTTGCGATATTGACAAACTAGAGTGAAAAAAATGCCGGAGATGGATTACGGAACGGATTACTCAGATATTCGCGAGCAGGTTGCACGATTGTGTGCGAAGTTCCCCGGGGATTACTGGCAACGGCTCGATGAAGGTGCAGAATACCCGCACGAATTCGTCGAGCTGCTTACAGATTCGGGTTTTCTTGGTGCGTTGATTCCGGAAGAATATGGAGGCGCAGGTTTACCTATTAGAGCCGCGTCGGTCATTTTAGAAACCATCCATGCTAGCGGTTGTTCAGCTGCCGCGTGTCATGCACAAATGTACACCATGGGGACTGTGCTCAGGCACGGCAGTGATGACCAGAAACAGGAATATCTCCCTCGTATCGCCTCAGGTGAACTGAGGCTGCAGGCATTTGGAGTAACCGAGCCGACTACGGGGTCAGACACCACACAGCTTAAAACTCGTGCCGTAAGAGAGGGCGATCAGTATGTGGTGAATGGTCAAAAAATTTGGACGAGCCGAGCTCATCAGTCGGACTTGATGCTGCTTCTCGCGAGGACCACTCCGGCAGATGAAGTTGCCAAGCGCACGCAGGGTTTATCGACTTTCTTGGTAGACCTTCGGGAAACGCGTGGTAAAGGATGCGAAATTCGTTCGATCCCCACAATGATAAATCACAACACGACAGAAGTATTTTTTGACAATATGATAATCCCTGCGGATTCGCTGGTCGGCGTCGAAGGAGAGGGTTTCAAAAACATTTTGTCTGGAATGAATGCCGAGCGCATTCTTATTGCCTCGGAAGCCCTTGGAGATGGGCGATATTTTATGGACAAGGGTGTCAATTATGCTAGCGAACGACAAGTCTTCGGGCGACCGATAGGACAGAATCAGGGTATTGGTTTTCCGTTGGCGACTGCATATGCTCAACTCGAGGCAGCGGAAATGATGATTCGTAAAGCAGCGGCGCTCTACGATTCTGGTCAGGATTGTGGTGAGGCGGCCAATATAGCTAAATATTTGGCATCAGAAGCGGCGTGGAAAGCAGCTGATGAGACATTCCAGACCTACGGTGGTTTCGCTTTTGCAAAGGAATATCAGATTGAGCGCAAATGGCGAGAGGTTCGATTGTGGCGAACGGCTCCTATTTCAAACAACATGGTGCTAAATTTTATCTGTCAAAACGTTTTAGGTTTGCCAAGAAGCTATTAACTTAAATATCCTGACCAGATGTTCTTGTCGCGACGTGTGCCTGTAGATCAAACTCGTAGACTTCGCCTCGTCTCAACATAGCTTCATAATGTTCTCGGACCATGTAGTCCCATCCGGTGTGCGGAAAGATGTAAAACTGTTGGTTTTCGATCGCTGAATAAACGTGCACAGCAAGATCTTCTGGAGTCTTACTACCAGCGAGCAATTGTTGTATCCCAAGACCCTGGCCGTCGGGATTCACTTCACTTCGAAGCTCCCTAGGGCGATTACGCTCGGCGTCGCCTATGTCCGTGTTGACCCAGCCCGGACAAAGCACTGATGCTCTGATTTTACTGTCAATCTTTTTCAGGTCGAGGGCGAGAGCTTCGCTGATGTGGATAACACCGAATTTGCTGACGCCGTAGGGCCCACCACCCGGGATGAATGAGGCGATTGATGCTGTATTGACGATGTGGCCTTCCTCGCCGTGAGCCACCATATGAGGCACGACAGTCTGTAGACCGTTGAGGATCCCGTAAAAATTAACACCCATAACCCAGGACCAATCGGCATCGGGCAAGTCCCAGATAGGTACTTGTTTTCCTGCATTGACAACGCCGGCATTATTGAAAAATAGATGGATATTCCCGAAACGTTTTTGGACGGTTTCGAGGAGTTTTTCGTATTGCTCTCTCTGGCAAGTATCAATCAGTATGCCCAGTGTTGGACACTGACGCTCTTCCAATTCAGCCACAGCTCGCTCAAGAGCATCGGGCTGTACGTCGGCAAGAACCACGTTCATCTGTCTCTCCGCTGCCAGCCTAGCGAGCCCCATACCAATTCCCCCAGCTCCGCCGGTAATTAGGGCAGTTTTTCCTTTAAATTCTTTCATTCCGTTGGCTCTCCCCAGGTTTTCTGACTGGTCTTGTTTCGGTCCCCTGATTTCATGACCAAAAGTATGACGAAATTAGATTAAATTTTGATAAAAATCATCCCAGGCTGTGGCGCAATAATTTTGGTTATGCTGACCTTGGTACCAATTGGACGTGGGGAGCTAACGGAAAAATTGCGATACTCTGCGGGTTGGTCATCTGAAGATTAGCGAAGTGAGCTTGCGCGCGTGGGTTTCGAGGCATTACATTGGGTTTGCGTCACACATGCAGACAGATGGTAAATTAGGAACAATATAAAAACCGAGACAGGAGGTAACGTTGATCAAGTTGGTAATGCCGATGAAACGACGACCAGGTATGTCAGTCGAAGAGTTCAGAGAATACTACGAAGGTAGTCATCGGTTGATCGGAGAAAAATACCTCAAAGGTTATGCTGATAAATACATGCGACGATTTGTTGATCCCCTGCCAGATCGAGAGGGCAAACTATATGACCCTGAGTACGATGTCATACTAGAGATCTGGTACCCCGACGAGGCTACGTTCAAAGCTTGCGGATTACACCTCAGTAGTCCGGAAATAGCCGCCGAAATACGGGAAGATGAGGAGAAGCTTTTCGATATGCGCTATATGCGTTCCTATCTTGTCAATGAGGTTGAGTCAGAGCTTGGTTCGGCTGAATAAACTGACTTCTTTCATGGAAGAATTATGTCAATGCGCTTTGATCACTTTTCAAAATTCTATGCTGAGAAAACTGCAGATATAAGAAAGCGAATCGAGAAATTAAGGTAAAAGCTAAGTAACTAGTAATCCGAGCTGGTTGGGGACAATTTAGCAACAAGTTTGCTGAGGATCGATAACAAAAGCTTGGTTAGAAAACCGAACGCCCAAAGAGATTATAGAAGAATTCAAGTCAGTGACTAAAAAGCATAAACGAAAAAAGAGAGAGTAGTCGATGATTAATGATCCTTACCTGTTGATCACAGCCGATACACATGCAGGTGGAAGCCATGAACAGTATCGTGAATATCTGGATCCAAAGTACCGGAAGCAATTCGATGAGTGGCGCGGTGGTTATAAAAACCCATCACAAGCTCATTATGGTTCAAAAAAGATGAGGAATTGGGACCTCAATATCCGGAATAATGATCAGAATGGTCAAGGCGTCGTTGGCGAGGTTGTCTTTCCGAATACTGTTCCACCTTTTTTTGAAGAAAGCATCGTTACCGCCCATCCTGCAAAACCGGATAATTACGAATTAATCCTGGCTGGTATCCGGGCGCACAATCGTTGGCTTGTTGATTTCTGTGCAGAGGATCCTGATCGTCGGGCGGGCATAGGGCTCTTTTTGCCTCATGATTTTGACGAAGCAATGAAAGACATCGAATTTATTGCTGAAGCAGGTTTACGAGGTGGTGTGCTCTTGCCTCTGATTCCACCAGACTGTGATTGGCTCACTCCTCTTTATGATCCGGCCTGGGACCGTGTCTTTGCAGCAATTCAGGACCATGATCTGGTTATGAATCAGCATTCTGGACAAGGCTCGCCAGACTACGGTAAATCAATGGTGGGTCAGGCGGTTTGGGTAACTGAAGTTGCTTGGTATTGTCAGGCCGGCTTTCGACATCTAATCATGAGTGGGGTCTTTGAGAAATTTCCAAAATTAAAATATATCTTGACGGAATCTGGATGTTCTTGGGCCCCGTCCCTGTTAGATCAGATGGACCGAATCCACATGGGCATGTCGCGCGGCGCGATAGGGGAGCTGAATTACGGTGATCAACAGTGGGTTCTGTCCGAGCCCCCGAGTTACTATGCGAAAGAGAATTGCTGGTACGGTGCCAGTTTCCCCAGTAAAGCCGACTTGGGGGGTATCGACCAGATTGGTGTGGATAAGGTGCTGTGGGGTAATGATTACCCGCATTATGAGGGAACCTTTCCCTATAACCTAGAATCACTCAGATTGACCTTTGATGATGTGCCAGAAACCCACCGACGTAAACTCCTGGGGCTGAATGCCGCGGAGCTTTATCGTTTTGATGTAGAGAAGTTGATGCCCTTAGTTAAGCAATTTGGGCCGACCCCTGATCAGGTTAATGAGCCGTTGCCACGCGATGAAATTCCGCGTGACAGTATGTGCTACCTCTTCACGAATGCCCTTCATGGCGATTAGGAGGGTGTAATGGCAATGCCGAATGGAATAGGTATCGTTGATACCATGATCGGTTTTCCTGCCGAAGATTTCGCTCAGTATGATTTCATCCGGGATCAGCTGAAAGACCAGTCAGCAGAATTTGAATTTCCGGTTGAATATATGTTCAAGCAGGTGCCGAAGGAGCTTTACGGGAGCACCGAGGATCCGGTGAAGCTCACCTTGAACGAGATGGATCGTTTCGGCGTGGAGTTAGGACTGATCGGCGTTGGCAGTGAGGTGGCGCGTGAGGCGCTCAAACAGCATCCGGACCGATTTGTGGGCCAAGGCAGTGTCGACCCTAATCTCGGCATGGATGGTATCCGTGAAATGGTACGTCAATATGAAGAGTTTGGTGTTTCCTCGTTCGGTGCTTTTAATGCTGGCTACAACCCTCAGGTGGGTATCGCCGATCCCTTGATGTATCCAATCTATGCTAAATGTGTTGAGTTGAATACGCCGATATTTTCCTGTGCAGGTGTCCCAGGTCCACGTTTTCCTATGTGGCCTCAGAAAGTTGAATTCATTGATCAGGTTATGTATGACTTTCCCGATCTAGTCTTTGTTACGCGACACGGTTGTGAGCCTTGGGAAGACCTAGCAGTTAAACTGATGTTGAAATGGCCGAATCTCTATTATTCGACAACTGCATTTGCCCCCAAGTTCTATCCTCAGTCAATCATCGACTATGCCAACACTCGGGGAGCAGACAAAATTATTTATGGTGGTTACTTCCCGATGGGCTTGTCACTGGAACGAATTATGTCTGACATGAAGTTGCTGCCACTGAAAACCGAGGTCTGGCCGAAATTTCTGCGAGACAATGCGCTTAAGGTGCTTGGCCTGCGTCACTGAGAGCTCTTAGCCCTTTTTCGTTGACTCGTAGCCTAATATGAAATTTAGAGATAAGAAATTATTTGCTTTTCCTCGACCAGTCTTGATTCTGATCCAGCGATCTTAAATTAAGTTGCCATTGCTTTTTGAAAAGCGGGTCGTGCAGCCACCCTCTCGACATAAGATTTAAGGTTTGTCATTTCGTCTGTCACGCAACCTAAGCGGTTGCTCATAAAGCAGGCATGTCCCAGCATTATATCCGCCCCGGAGAAGTCACCGATTAGATAATCTTTACCTGCCAGGTCCTCATTTACCGGCGCTAATGCGCGTGTAAGTAGTTTCTGAGCCTGAGCGAGCGCGGTTTCGTCTCGGCGATCTGGTGGCAGCAGAACTGTCTGGACTACGATGGTATTCACCGGTGGCATCACCATACCTTCGCAATAATGGAACCACTGAAGGTAGGCGGGATATTCCTCTGCTTCAACAGCTGGTTTAAGGCCGCCGTTCTTATGTCTTTCTAGTACGTATTCTACAATTGCGCCTGATTCCCAAATTCTAGTTTCGTCATCATCTAACACGGGCACTCGGCCAAGAGGGTGCCTGGCCCGATGCTCATCAGATTTCAGGTCCTTGGGATGAAAGTCCATACGATTCAGCTCGTAAGGTAGTCCCAATTCCTCCAGTAGCCAGACAATACGTCCAGCGCGTGAATTGGGAGCAAAGTGCAGCGTCAGCATGGTTTAATCCTCAAACTGTTAAAAGTAAGCAGAGTATCAGTTTAGCTGGGTAACAAGAAAGTCAGCTGTCAGATCTTTTATGGACCAGTCAGCATATTCCACCAGCGTAAGGCCTGTTCGGCCGAAGATCTGCGAAGGGATTGCCACGTTATGTGAGCCTCAGGTGGTTTGTTTGGATCAAGATCAATAGCCCAAAGCGCGTCAACTTCATTTGGTACGATGGAGTAGCGAACGTCTATTACGCGGTAACCTATAGCTGGGTCGATCGCCAGATAATCGTTTGAAAACCAACGAAAACGTTCAATGTCTTTTGCTTGTTGGCTGTCGGTTTCGAGCCAAGGGAAATGCCGATCTACGTCTAGTTTCTCGGCAGATGCCCCGGGGTAAATGGTATGGCCTGTTCCAATTCTGATCGCATCCACGTAATAGCGTCCTTCAGCTTCGTAAACTGTTTTCCATAGAAGCAGATTAGCAAAGCCAGCCTTTGCTTCTAGCCTGACTGGCACGTGGCCTCTGCTTTCGGCGAGTTGATGAGCGGCTTCTTCGACTCTGTCTCGCTGCCAGACACCCAGTAGGAGATAAGATAGTCCCCATACCGCGGCGATGCGTGCGAGTTGGGGCGAACGATTTTTCACTCCAAGTACGACTAATGTCAGGATTGGTAGGGTAAACAGCGGGTCTATAATCGAAACATTGTTCCACGCTATTCTGGCGTTGGAGAAAGGCCAAAGAAGCATTGTTCCATAAGTTGTGCAGGCATCAAGAAGACCGTGAGTCGCATAACCCAGCAGGCAGAACAAGTAAGCCCGGCCGAAAGGGAGCTCCCTTGCGACGAATCTCCTCATGACCGTCGTGACGATTAAGGCGCCGATCGGAATAAAGGCTAGAGAATGGGTAAACTGACGATGATATTCGAGGAATAACAGAGGGTCTTCAGTTGAAAAAATCAAGACGTCAAGATCCGGTGCCATTCCCCCAAGACAACCCATAAGGGTTGCCGCTCTGACCTGATCCTTTCTAGCCGCAGATTGCGCGAAAGTCGCTGCCCATGTACCTTGGCTGATTGGATCCACGCTAAACCCCAGTTGAAAAAGCGAAGGAGTATACAGAAGTTTGACCGGAAGGCTTATGTCGTTTTACCGTTACTTGTAGACCAAAAGTTGGGGGTTGCCTTGCAGAAAAGTTTGAAAGTTTATATTGACTACAAGAGTCCCTATGCTTTCATTGCCAAGGATCCGACCTATCAACTTGAGATTGATTTCGGCGTTGAGATTGACTGGTACCCCTTGACGCTGAACATTGGTAGTTATCTTGGAACCGCGAAAAAAGACGATACAGGAAGGGTAGTCGAAAATAATCGCTCACCTCGTCAATGGCTGGCAGTAAAGTATGCCTATAAAGATGCGAGAAGGTATGCGGAGATACGGGGCCTCACCTTGAAAGGCACTCAGAAGGTTTGGGACAGTTCCGTTGCTGCTATAGGCCTGCTCTGGGCCAAGAATCAGGGGCACGATATTTTGAAACATTACACCGATATTACTTACGAGCGATTTTGGCGCCGGGAACTCGATATCGAAGATCCTGACGTGATTGTCGCTCAGCTGCGCGAGGCCGAATGTGAAGTTGATGGTTTTGTTGAATTTCTCCACGGTGAAGGACGTCAGTTGCACGACGAATTGCAGGAGAAAATCCTGGATGCGGGATATTTTGGTGTGCCAACTTATGTCGTTGATGGCGAGAGCTATTTTGGTAGGCAACACTTGCCGAGGGTACGTTGGCACCTTGGTGGCCGTAAGGGTCCCGTACCGGACATTGCTTACGACTCAGTAATGAGATGATTATTTATCTAAACTTCGGCGAGCTTGATAGCTGGTTGACCCTAAAACCATTGAGGGGATTGTTGACAGAGATCTCTTTTGATGTCGAGGTCAGGCCAATGCTGGGTTCAGTTGGAAATGTTGTCAGCCAGTCTGCGCCTGGAGACCCTGACCCGCTTAGAGTCTATAAGGAACGTCGAGCGGAAGCACGCAGGCAGGCTACTTTTCGTGAGCTAGAGAGACAGTGCGAAATGCTTGATTTGTCTATTGAGCAGGCAGAACGGAGAGTGAATCCTCTGATGATGTCATTAGGCTTGCTCTGGGTTAGTCGACAGGCCGGTAATTGGCTTGATTTTTGCCACTCTGCTTTTGAGCAGACTTATCGTGAAAATGCTGATGTTGAGACCATAAATGGTGCAGTCAGGCTGATCTTAGCCGCAGGAGTGAGCGCAGCTGGCTTTAGCGACTTTGTGGCGAATGAGAAGACAAAGCTGGCCGATAGTGCTAATGAATTGATCGCGCAGGGTATACTCTCTGCGCCCGCTTTCGTGCTTGAAGAACAAATTTTCCTAGGTAGAGAACACCTGCCATTTATTGGCTGGATATTGGGGGGGCGTTCTGGTGAACCACCTGTCTGATTCTCCGGTATGATGTTTCTGTTTTTAATATGTAGTAGGCGACCGATATGACTGCTCTCGTACCCGATATGATGCCTTTTTCCAGTAGTTTGGGCCTTAACATGATTCAGAGTGAGAAAGCTGGAGTCGTCGCCGAGCTAGTTGTCAATGAGGCCCTTTGTACCACTGGTCGAATCATGCACGGGGGTGCGGTTATGGCTGTAGCTGATACCCTTGGCGCTATTGGCGCCTTCCTAAACCTTCCTGAAGGCCACAAAACAACAACGACCATCGAAAGCAAAACAAATTTCCTGCGGTCGGCTCCCCGCGACAGCAAGGTTGTCGCAGAGTGTCTGCCTTTGCATGTCGGTAGACGGATGTCAGTTTGGCAGACAACATTGAGAAATGAAGAAGGTAAGTCGATTGCGGTGGTTACTCAGACCCAGATGGTGCTCTGAATTTAGTTTTTCAGGTGAGATCACCTAAAGCATTGTTCTAGGGATGAATCCAAAGCCTTTGCCATCAGCTCAATTTCCTTATCACCAACGGTGAAGGGAGCGCCAATGCAAAGAATATCCCTGGCCTCGCCCGTGCCGCCAGGGTAGAAAAAGACGCCAGATTGTAAGGCCGAGCTAACCATTCGATTGGTGATTTGCTCTGTCTTAGGAAAACGTTCGAGGGAGTTTCGATCTTTAACTATTTCAACCCCTAGGAGTAAGCCTTCTCCTCTTATTTCGGCGATATGGGGATGCTGACCGAACTGATCTACCAGATGTTGTTTCAACTGGTTGCCTCTCTTCTCACAGTTCGAAAGTAAGGATTCTTCCCGCAGAATGCGAAGCACCGATGATGCGGCTGCGCAGGATACCGGCAAGGCTCCGAAGGTGTGAAACATCACATCAAAATCTGATTCAGCAATAGTAGCCGCTATTTCTTCGGTACCGTAGCAACCAGCTATAGCGGCATAACCGCTTGCCATACCTTTTCCAGCAACTAGGAGGTCGGGTTTAATGCCGTAGAGTTCGCATCCAAAACGCTTACCGGTTCTGCCGAATCCTGTCATGACCTCGTCCATTATCAAAAGAATGTCATTATCTTTGAGGATTTTCGCAGCACGATTCCAATAGTCGGGCGGAGGTGTTATGGCACCGCCACTAGAGCCGTTCATAGGCTCCGCAATCAAAGCCGCGATATTTTCAGGCCCCTCTGAGTCGATAATCGCTAATAGATTGTTTATATAGTAGTCAGTGGCTCCCGGATGATGCTGGCCAATTGGACACCTGAGTGGGTAAGGCGTCTCTATGGTAGTGTATTGGTCTAGTATGCCTTCCAACCCTCGCTTGCGAGACGCATGTCCTGATACTCCAGCTGTGGTTATGGTCGTGCCATGGTAGGAGAGTGAGCGGGAGATTATCTTCGATTTTTCTGCTTGGCCCTTGGCGGCAAAGTATTGCACCGCTATCTTTATTGCCGCCTCGTTGGCTTCTGATCCACCAGAGGTGAGATGTATGCGGTTTAGGTGCGGAGGTAACCAGTGTTCAGTTAGCTCTTTGACAAGTGCCTCTCGTTCAGGCGTCATCCAGGTAGGTACCACGTAACCGCCAGCGGCAGTTGCTTTCGCTAATGCTTCTGCAACTTCTTCCCGTCCGTGACCGATGTTAACTACGATAGCGCCGCCGGCCGCATCAAGGATTTTTGTTCCATCTTTCTTGAGCAGATATGCCCCTTTCCCTCCGGTCACAGTCAGAGGTTCGGTCCTTCCAAGGAACGGCCAGTTATGAAGGGTCATAGTTTCTCTCCGGACTATCTTGTTTGGTGAACCAAAGGTCAGTATCTTGAGTCATTATTCGTTACTAAGTGAAAGAGCACAATTATGGACTTCGATATTCCCAAGGAAATTGCTGACTATCTAGATGTACTGGACGACTTCATCGAGCAGGAAATCAAACCTTTAGAGAATGAGAACGATAACATTCGATTCTTTGATCATCGACGAGAGGATGCCAGGACCGATTGGGAGAGAGGAGGTCTGCCTAATGATGAATGGGAAGCTCTGCTCTTTGAAGCCAGGATGCGAGCTGATACCGCTGGACACTATCGTTACGCAATGCCGAAAGACCTGGGCGGTCAAGATGGCTCTAATCTCGGTATGGCGATCATCCGGGAACATCTGGCGACGAAGGGGCTAGGATTACACAATGATCTCCAGAACGAGCATTCCATCGTTGGTAATAATGTAGGGGTGCTGTTGATGGCTAATTACGGTACCGAAGAGCAAAAAGAAGAATGGTTGCCCCTCATGTTGCAGGGCAAACGTGGCTTTGCATTCGGTATTACGGAGCCGGCTCATGGGTCTGACGCGACTCACATGGAAACCAAAGCGGTCAGGGATGGTGATGGTTGGAAAATCAACGGCGCTAAGACTTGGAATACCGGGATTCATAAAGCACAGTACGATATGGTTATGGCTCGTACTAGCGGCGAACCTGGTGATGGTGATGGAATCACAGCATTTCTTACCCCGATGAACGCTGAAGGCGTTAAGATTGAAGAGTTCCTTTGGACCTTCAACATGCCGACGGATCATGGAACTGTCTCTTTCAATGATGTTTATGTAGACAACGCGTCTATTTTTGGTGAAGAGGGGCACGGATTGCAGATTGTTCAACACTTTTTCAATGAGAATCGAATACGTCAGGCAGCCTCCAGTCTTGGTGCAGCGCAATATTGTATTAATGAGTCTGTGAAATATGCTCAAGAGCGCAAGCCCTTTGGAAAGCCGCTATCGACTAATCAGGGAATCCAGTTTCCGCTCGTTGAATTGAATACCACTGCAGCAATGTTGCGCGCCTTGATCCACAAGACTGCGTGGCAGATGGATAAATATGGAGCGTTTTCAGTCTCTGACCAAGTCAGCATGTGTAACTATATTGGTAATCGGCTATGTTGTGATGCTGCGGACCGTGCGATGCAGACCCACGGAGGATTAGGTTACTCGAGACACAAACCTTTTGAACATATTTATCGTCACCATCGCCGTTATCGAATTACAGAAGGAGCCGAGGAAATTCAGATGCGGCGCATAGCTGGTTACATGTTCGGTTACATGAAACAGCAGGCACCAAAGGGTGTAAAGAGTGTCACAGGGATCTAGTTTTGAAGACGCGCTCGACGTTGTCTTAAAAAGGCACGTATTGGGATGCAATGGTCTCGTTAGAGCCGAGCGGTTGTCAGGTGGAGCGAGTCAAGAAACTTACCGCCTGACGGTCACCACCGCCAGTGGTGAAAAGCTGCTGGCTATGAGGCGAGCACCGGGTGGGCAGGTCCTTGAGAAAACGCCTCAACATCCCGGTCTGGATGTTGAGGCACTGCTGATGCGGAGTGCCCGTTCGGTCGGGGTGCCAGAGCCGGAAGTCTTTTACGTACTAAGGGAAGAAGATAGTCTCGGAGATGGCTTTATCATGGAGTGGCTGGAAGGCGAGGCACTCGGTGCTCGTATCGTGAGATCTCCTGAATTTGCCCAGATCAGGCCTGAACTAGCATATGAATGCGGTCGAGTACTGGCGAAGATTCACCAAATAGATGTGGATTCAACGGGCCTGCGGAAGAAACTTTGGCAGATTTCACCGGAGGAATTTGTTGAACAGACGTGGGAACGTTACCGCCTGCTGCCGACTCCTCAGCCAATGATTGACTATACAGCGCGATGGTTATTGGATCATCTCCCTGTCGATTATGAGCCAAGACTGGTGCATAACGATTTTCGCAATGGCAATTTCATGTTGTCAGCGCAGGGGATTGTTGCGGTTTTAGATTGGGAGCTTGCGCATATTGGTGATCCGATGCGTGATCTTGGTTGGATTTGCACTAATTCTTGGAGATTTGGTGCAGAACCTCCAGTTGGGGGCTTTGGTGAGTATGAAGACCTCTTCCGTGGTTATGAGGAAGTTTCGGGAGAAACTGTCGACCGAGATCGCGTCAAATTCTGGGAGGTGTTTGGTTCCTTCTGGTGGAGTGTTGGTTGCCTCGGTATGGCCGAGCATTATCGAAACGGACCCGACAAGACGGTAGAAAGACCTGGTATCGCTCGACGCAGTTCGGAATGTCAGGTCGACTGTGTCAACTTGCTTATACCAGGTTCGGTCGAGATAGTTGCTCCTGGTCCTGGTTTTTCGAGCATCGACATGCCTTCGGTAGACGAGCTTGTCACAAGTGTGCGAGATTTCCTCCGCCAGGATGTCATGGCGGAAACCTCAGGCCGGTCTAATTTTCTTGCCAGAGTGGCGTCTAATTCACTGGACATCGTACTGCGCGAGCTTAAGTATGGACCCGAGCACCAGGCAAGGGAATATGCTCGTCTATGTCGACTGCTTGATAGTAGTGAGGATGTTATGGCCTTGCGCTGGCAATTGGCAAATGGGCTGCGCGATAGAAGCCTAAGTTTAGACAATTGTGCGCTTCAAGAACACTTGCGCCACACTGTCGTAAACCAGATTGCTATAGATCAGCCGAAATACTCGGGTTTAAAGCGAGCAGTCGAGAATGACTCTTAACTTTCTTATAGCGAGCCTGATCTTCATGTTTCTGAGGTATGAGGGTCTAGAACTTTTTAGTGAACTGAGGATGCATTATGAATGTGATTGCTGAACAGTTGTTGTTTCCAGAAGGCCCTATCGCGATGCCCGACGGTAGCATTGTCCTGGTCGAGATAGCCCGAGGCACGTTGTCTAGAGTCTCATCTGAAGGGCTCGTCGAGGTAATCGCGGAATTGGGTGGGGGGCCGAATGGCGCGGCGATAGGTCCGGATGGTGATTGTTATGTCTGCAATAATGGCGGCATGATGTTTCACCGATCCAGCGCTGGTCTGTTATATCCCGGTAGTCAACCTGAAGATTACATGGGTGGCTCGATTCAGCGAGTCAATCTTAATACCGGGAAGTTTGAAACGCTCTATACTGAATGTGATGGAGTTGGGCTAAGAGGTCCAAATGATATTGTGTTCGATGAGCATGGCGGTTTTTGGTTTACCGATCACGGTAAAATTCGTGATCGAGAGCGTGACGTTACTGGTGTTTTTTATGCCAGAGCGGATGGTAGTTTCATTGAAGAGGTTATCTTCCCGCTTGAAGGGCCAAATGGAATAGGACTGAGTCCCGACGAAACATCACTCTATATCGCGGAAACAGTGCCTGGACGGACCTGGGCTTTTGATATCACGGGGCCAGGGAAAGTAGATCTGCGCAGTAAACGAATGCTCGCGATGATGCCTGATTATCACTTATTCGACTCATTGGCTGTTGATGCGGCCGGCAACGTATGCGTGGCTACTATCATCAATGGAGGCATATCTGTGCATTCTCCTGATGGCAAGACAGTAAAGCATGTGCCAATGCCTGATCGAATAACGACCAATATCTGCTTTGGAGGGGAAGATTTGCGGACGGCTTTTGTCACTCTGTCTTCGACTGGCAAGCTGGCTTCAATTGAATGGGAGTCACCTGGTCTGGCATTGAATTATCTGAACAAGTAAAAGGAGCTGACAATGCTAAATGACTACCGCGTTCTGGATCTGACAAACAAAAATGGCTTGTTCTGTGGCTATATCCTTGCCCATCTTGGTGCAGAGGTTGTCATGTTGGAGCCGCCTGGAGGTAATCCAGAACGTCGTTATCAGGAATTATTGTTTGAGTCCTATGCGCGAGGTAAAGCCAGCCTAGAAATAGATATTCCTGTTGAGCGAGATAGGTTTATCGACCTAGTTAGTCAGTCGGACTTTTTAATTGAGAGCTGCTCAGAGCCTGAAAGGCAAAGGCTCGGTTTGAGCTATGAAGCACTAGCGGCGATTAATCCGCGATTGATAGTGGTTTCGATAACACCATTTGGTACTGGTGGACCTCGATCTGATTGGCCTGCAACTGACTTGACTGTCTGGGCTGCGAGTGGAGCCTTAATTTTAGGTGGAGATGCTGATCGTGCGCCTGTCCGCACAAGTGTTCCGCAGTCCTTCCTTCACGCAGCAGGTGATGCGGCGGGTGCCGCGCTAATAGCTTTGCACGAGCGTCATCGATCAGGTCTTGGTCAGCACGTTGACATATCTGGTCAGGCATCCTGTGCTCAGGCGGTACTGTCGGCGTATCTGGGGCCGGGTAATCAGTCAGAGACCGTTATACGACGGGAAGCCGGTGGACTTGCTAGCCTTTTCCCTGTTCAGATGACTTGGCCCTGTAAAGATGGCTATGTCGCCATTACCTTTCTATTTGGACCTGCATTTACTGAGCCTAATCGTCGATTTCTGCGCTGGGTGGCGGAAGAGGGGTTTTGTTCCGAAGAGAGTGCTGAACGGGATTGGGGGATCGATATAGCGGCAATGTTGACAGCGGGTGCTGAGCCCGAAGATTATTTCCAACTGGTTAAGGAGATTGAAGCCTTCACCTTACAACACACACAGAATGAGTTGTTTGAAGAAGGTCTCTCGAGAGGTGTCTATATTGCTCCTACGCTGGATATAAAAGGTCTGTTAGACGAACACCACTTTCATTCGCGTGATTACTGGCAGTCTACAGTTGTGCGGGGTAAATCTGTTCGGTTACCTGGCGCGTTTGCCAAATTGTCCGAGACACCATTAGTGTCACTAGACACAGCACCTGCCTTAAACTCGTTTGAAGGATTTGATGATCGCGTTTTAGAAAAGTCCAAGGGCGCATCGAGGAAAGACTTGCCGCTCGCGGGACTTAAGGTTCTTGATTTTATGTGGGTAATGGCAGGTCCAATCTTTACCCGTGTTTTGAGTGACTATGGTGCGACAGTGATACGTGTCGAGTCGACAACCCGATTGGATGCTGTTCGGGCATCACCACCGTTTAAAAACGATGAGTTGGAGATGTCCAATAGTGTGCCATACAGTAATTTTAATGCAGGTAAGACAGGAGTTACCATTGACCCTTCTAATCCGGTTGGTAAGGAGGTCATTCTTGACTTGGTGCGTTGGGCTGATGTCGTTACCGAGTCCTTCTCGCCCAAAGCAATGAAAGCGTGGGGACTAGACTATGAAAGTCTGAGAGAGGTTAATCCTGATTTAATCATGGTCTCC
>MDSZ01245351.1_pt1 | contig 24637 bp, 23 predicted proteins | sample 811201 | NCBI WGS metagenome assembly MDSZ01 (sample SAMN05326647, study PRJNA326480) | marine metagenome | isolation source: seawater | place: Indian Ocean: North | collected 2010
ATTCAAATCTAGCTTTAGAATGGCTCCAGAAAGAGTTAAATCTTCCCATAGGAGCAATCAGTGTTTGCGGGGATAGCGCTGGAGCCCATTTAGCTGCATCTCTCTCAACATATAGAGCTGTTAAAAAATTAGAATTGCCTCATTCCCAATGCCTTATATACCCAATGACAGATCCAGCATGCAGCTCTAAATCTCAAATTGATTTTGCGAAAGGATATTTTTTAAGTCAAAAAGCAATGTTTTGGTTTTGGGAGCAGTTGATGGATTCAAGCAATAATCTTGAAGACCCTGCATTTAATTTGACTATTGATCCAAAAGTTAGCTTGCCGAAAACTTTAATCATTACTGCAGGCTTTGATCCTCTAGCTGATGAAGGAGAAGACTATGCAAGACTTCTTAATGATAGTGGAAATGAGGTTCAGCAAATCCATTTTCCGCATCTTATCCATGGTTTTGTTAATATGACCGCATTGAAGGCTGCAAAGGATGCAAGTAAAAACTTAATCAAGATGTATAAAACTTTTTTTACAAATGAAACCGCTACTTAAAATTTCTAATCTATCTATAAATTTTCAAGTTAGAAAAGCTAAGTTTTCCGCAGTGCAAGATCTCAATTTATCAATTGAAGAAAATCAGATTGTTGGTTTGGTCGGAGAGTCCGGATCTGGTAAATCCGTAACAGCGATGTCTATCATGAGATTGCTTCCAGAGCCTAAGGCTTCTTATGGCACCCAATCTTCAATTGTATTTGATGGAGAGGAAATTCTGAGTGCTAATAAAGATTCCCTTAGAAAAATAAGAGGAAATAAAGTTTCAATGATTTTCCAAGAACCCATGACCTCATTAAATCCTTATCATAGAGTTGGAGATCAAATTGTTGAATCTATTCAATTGCATAAGTCGCAGCCTAAATCTATGGCTATTTTAGAGGCAAAGAATCTAATGAAATTAGTTGAAATTCCTGAGGTTGATAGGAGGTTTGCTTCATATCCTCATGAGCTATCAGGGGGGCAACGCCAAAGAATCATGATTGCAATGGCTTTGGCGAATAAACCTAAATTGTTAATTGCTGATGAGCCAACAACCGCGCTAGATGTAACTATTCAAGCTCAAATACTTGATCTAATGACAAAACTAAAGGATGAAGTTGGAATGTCAATATTATTCATTACCCATGATTTAGGACTGGTTGAGAAATTCTCTGACACTATTACAGTAATGCGTAAAGGTAAGGTGGTTGAGCAGGGAGATACTAAATCTGTTTTTCTCAATCCGCAGAATGCTTATACCAAAAAATTAATTGATTCAGAGCCACCTGCAAAGGAAGACATATCATCTTCAGAGCCACCCCTTATTACTGTTAAGGATTTAAATATTTTTTACCGTTTACCAAATAGAACATTTTTTGAAAAAGATTTTTTCCATGCAGTGAAAGATGTGAACTTTTCTATTCCAAGGAAATCAACGATTGGATTAGTTGGTGAATCTGGATCAGGTAAATCAACCCTTGGTATGGCTTTAGCTGGGTTAATTAAATTTCAAGGATCAGTCCTTTATAAAGGTAAAGCCATTGATAAATTAAAGCCTAAAGAATTAAAGTTAATCAAAAAAGACATTCAAATTGTATTTCAAGATCCTTATGGTTCACTTTCACCTCGTATGACTATTGGAGAGATAGTTGGTGAGGGATTAGATGTTCATTTTAACTTCAATAAAAAGCAAAAAGATGAACGCATTGCTAATTATTTAAAAGCTGTGGAGATTAATCCAGATGACAGGTTTAAGTACCCTCATGAATTTTCTGGAGGTCAAAGACAGCGAATTGCAATTGCAAGATCTCTGATCTTGAATCCTGCATTTATGATTTTAGATGAACCCACATCAGCATTAGATAGATCAATTCAAATTCAGGTTATTGAACTACTCAAAAAACTCCAAAGTGAGTTTGAATTAACATTTTTATTTATTAGCCATGACTTAAAGGTGGTTAGATCAATGTCAGATTATATTTTTGTAATGCAAAATGGATTAATTATTGAGTCTGGATCAGCTAAACAAGTTTTCTCAAACCCTGAAGAAGACTATACTGATAGACTTCTTAATGCTGCGTTAAGTTATTCAACAGTTTAATTATGCCTAATAGAAAATTTTCAAAAAATTTAATAGATGGACCTCATCAGGCTGCATCTCGATCAATGCTGAGAGGCGTTGGTTTTGAGACGGCTGATTTTTCAAAACCTTTAGTTGGGATTGCATCAACTTGGTCAAAGGTAACGCCTTGCAATATGCACATAAATGAATTGGCCGACCTTGTTGAGAGTTCAATAGACGCATCAGGTTGCAAGGGAGTTCTTTTCAATACTATTACAGTATCAGATGGTATATCCATGGGTACTCAGGGCATGAAATATTCATTGGTTTCCAGGGAGGTTATTGCAGATTCTATTGAAACTGTTGTTGGGTGTCTTGGTTACGATGGTGTGGTAGCAATTGGTGGATGCGATAAAAATATGCCTGGAGCATTAATTGGATTAGCTAGATTAAATAGACCTTCAATATTTATTTATGGTGGATCCATTCGACCTAGCTCCATGAATACTGACTATGTAACTGTTTGTGAAAAAGTCGGTGAATATGCAAAGGGAGACATTACTGAAGAAGAGCTTATATCTATTGAGAAAATATCTGTTAAAGGGCCGGGATCTTGCGGGGGCATGTATACGGCCAATACAATGGCATCAAGTATAGAGGCCCTAGGGATGAGTTTGCTAGGTAGCAGCAGTCAAGATGCAGTATCTGATGATAAAAAATTAGATTGTCAGAATACTGGAGCTGCTATCAAAAATTTGTTAGATCTGGATATAAAGCCTAGCGATATAATGACGAAAAAAGCATTTGAGAATTCAATAGCGGTTGTTATTGCATTAGGGGGTTCAACTAATGCTGTATTACATTTACTTGCTATGGCTCATTCTATTGGAGTTGATCTTAATCTAGATGATTTTACTCGTATAGGCAAAGTTACCCCTGTTTTAGCAGATATAAAACCTTTTGGCGTTCATTTTATGTCTGAGCTTAATGCAATAGGTGGAATTGCTCCTATGATGAAATTAATGCTTGATAAGAATCTTCTTCACGGAGATTGTTTAACTGTTACAGGAAAAACTTTAGAAGAAAACCTTAAGGATGTGGAATCATATCCTGATAATCAAAAGATTATCTTACCTTTATCAAAACCGGTGAAAGATTCTAGTCATTTGAGAGTGCTTTATGGAAACCTAGCGCCTGATGGAGCGGTGGCAAAAATTACAGGTAAAGAAGGAACGCTATTTACCGGTAATGCTAGGGTATTTAACTCTGAAGAAGAGGGTATGGATGCAATTCTTGGAAAGGAGATCAAAGAGGGCGATGTTGTGGTAATTCGATTTGAGGGTCCGCAGGGAGGACCTGGAATGAGAGAAATGTTGAAACCCACTTCAGCGATAATGGGGCAAGGCCTTGGAGAAAAAGTTGCTTTTATAACTGATGGAAGATTCTCGGGCGGCACCCATGGTTTTGTTGTTGGTCATATTAGTCCAGAGGCTGAATTAGGAGGCCCTATTGCACTTATTCAAGATGGAGATGAGATTACAATTGATGCTAAAAAGGATGTTTTAATTCTTAATATTCCTGAAGATGAAATGAAAAAAAGATCAGAAAGGTGGAAAAATCCAAATTCGTCCCCAAAAAATGGTGTATTAGCAAAATATAAAAAGACAGTTCAGTCTGCATCAAAAGGCGCCATCACTGATTAACACTTATGATAAAAAGAACATATCCTGAATCAAGAATGCGTAGGACTCGTGCAAAGGGGTTTTTAAGAGATCTTGTTGCTGAAAATAATTTAACTACCAATGATTTAATACAACCAATCTTTATAGCCGATCAATTAGATAAAAAAGTTGAGATTCCTTCAATGCCAGGAATATATAGGCATAACCTAGATTCTCTATATGCTGAAGTTGAATCTTTAATCAGGGGTGGAATCAAATCGGTTGCTATTTTTCCTGCAATTGATGCTGATAAAAAAGATCATGAGGGTTCTCACGCATTGGATGATGGGAATATTGTTTGTTCCGCATTGAAAGGCCTTGCAGAAAAATTTCCTGAGATTATAAAGATTGCAGATGTTGCTTTGGATCCATATACAGACCATGGCCATGATGGTCTTTTAATAGATGGAAGTATTAATAATGATCGGACATTAGATTTACTTCGAAATCAAGCTTTAATATTAGCTCAATCTGGTGCCGATATAATTGCTCCTTCAGATATGATGGATGGAAGAGTTAAAGTAATTAGAGATGTTCTAGAGTCAAATGAATTCGTTGATACAATTATATTATCTTATGCTGCTAAATATGCTTCTAGCTTTTATGGTCCATTCAGAGAAGCTGTCGGGTCATCAGCAAATCTTGGTAAGGCATCAAAGAATACTTATCAAATGAACTTTGCTAACTTAGACGAGGCTTTGCATGAGACAGCAATGGACATAGAAGAAGGTGCAGACATTGTTATGGTTAAGCCTGGTACAGCATATCTTGATGTTGTTAATGCAATTAAATCAAAGTTCCAAATACCAACATTTGTATATCAAGTAAGTGGAGAGTATTCAATGCTTCAGTTAAGCATTGAGAAAGGGTGGCTTGATAAAGATGTTATGTTAGAATCATTGTTATGCTGCAAAAGAGCTGGCGCTGATGCCATCTTAACCTATGCAGCAAAACAAATAGCATCGGAGTTAAATTCATGAGTGACAATGTCAAAGAAATTACATCTGAAAACTTTAATCAGGAAGTTTTGGAATCAGACATGCCAGTTTTGATTGATTTTTGGGCTGAATGGTGCGGCCCATGTAAACAATTGGCCCCAACTGTTGAAGAAGTTGCTGATGCAATGTTAGGCTCAGTTAAAGTTTGTAAAATGGATGTAGATTCAAATCAAGAATTAGCTGTTCAATATGGTGTTAGATCTATTCCAACTCTTTTAATCTTTAAAAATGGTGAAGTGGCCTCAACTCAAATAGGCGCTATCAGTAAGCAACAATTGGAGGATTTTATAGCAGCAGAAATTTAAAACTTTGCATCTTTAGAGAAAACGAACTATCATTTTCTCATCTTAGCTTTATAGCTACCTATCAAATCAGAATCTTTTACTCCTAACAAACCAGAGAATAATTTATGAACTTAACCGAAATGAAAACAAAACCAATCAATGAGTTGGTTGATATTGCCGAAAATCTTGGAATGGAAGATGTTGGTCGTCTAAAGAAACAAGAAATCATCTTTCGTATCTTTAAGCAGCAAGCCAAAGAAGGTGTAGATATTTATGGAGGAGGCGTATTAGAAATTTTAAATGATGGATTTGGTTTTTTAAGATCTCCTGAGGGTTCTTATTGTTCCGGCCCTGATGATATTTATGTGTCTCCCAGTCAAGTTAGAAAATTTAGTCTTCGTAAAGGAGATGAGATTCATGGAAAGATAAGGCCTCCAAAAGACAGCGAACGATATTTTGCTTTAGTTTATGTGGATACGATTAACAAAGAAGCTCCAGAAAAAACTAAGAAAAAAATCCTCTTTGAAAATTTAACACCACTTTTCCCGACTTCTCGTCTAACACTTGAGCAAGGCAGTGGATCTGCTGAAGATTTATCTTCTAGGATTATCGATTTAGCATCTCCAATTGGTAAAGGCCAACGAGGATTGATTGTCTCACCGCCAAAAGCTGGTAAAACATTAATGCTTCAAAGCATTGCTCACTCAATTACGAAAAATAATCCAGAAGTTGAGTTAATAGTTTTGTTGATTGATGAGCGCCCTGAAGAAGTAACTGATATGTCCCGAACGGTTAGAGGAGAGGTAGTTGCAAGTACATTTGATGAACCTCCGACAAGACATGTACAGGTTGCTGATATGGTTATTGAAAAAGCCAAAAGACTCGTTGAGCACAAAAAAGATGTTGTTATTTTATTAGATTCTATTACTAGATTAGGTCGAGCTTATAATGCCGTTCAGCCTGCCTCTGGAAAGATTCTTTCTGGAGGTGTTGACTCAAATGCTCTTGAGAGACCGAAAAGATTTTTTGGAGCAGCAAGAAATTTAGAGGAAGGCGGTAGTTTAACAATTATTGCTACAGCTTTGGTTGAAACTGGCTCCAAAATGGATGAAGTGATTTATGAAGAATTTAAGGGAACCGGTAATATGGAAATTCACTTAGAAAGAAAGATTGCTGAGAAAAGAATTTACCCTGCTATCAACATTAGACGCTCAGGAACTAGAAGAGAGGATCTTCTTACTAGCCCTGAAGAACTTCAAAGAATGTTTATACTTAGAAAGATTCTTGATGATATGGAAGATTCACAAGCAATTGAGTTCTTAATTGAAAGATTAAAATCTTCTAAAACAAATGATGAATTCTTTAGCGCCATGAAGAGTGGCAATGGGAATGGTAAGAAAAAATAATTAATTTAGTATTCTGCTAGAGCAGCGTCAATCATATCCTTATCATGAGGGGATTTTGCTATTACACATTTCATAAAACTGTATGCTTTGGATGATTCTTCTATTCTTTTTGATGCTGCAATTAAAACAATTTTTTGTATTTCATCCGTTTTAAACTCTCTTACCAGAACCTCCAAGCTTTGATTTGTATAGATTAAAACCACTAATTTATTTAAGCCTTTGATTTTTTCAAATTTCAGATTTATTTGATCGTGTGAAACATAACATGGAAATATATCAATATCAGCATTGGTCATAGAAAGTATTTGGGGATTTTTTGCTCCGCAAAAAACTAAGCATTTCTTATAGCCTTCTTCTTTTATTACAGTTGCCAAGCCTGAAGAATCATAAGTTGGCGGGGTTGAAGAAGAAATATTTAATTTAAGCAATGAATCTTGAGTTGCCAATCCTATAGAGATAACAGGAATTTTTTTATAGTTTAAGTATTTTTCTTGAAAAAATTTACCCCCATGTTTCACAGAAGATTGGCTGGTAAATATGACAGCATCATACTTTCTTAAATTATTTAAATATCTCATTGCCTTTGAAGAAGGCTCGGTCTTTAAAATTTGAGTTAAAGGAAGATGAATAAAGTTGCAATCTGAGTTTTCAAGCAGAATATTAGCTTTTTGACCAACATCTATGGGCCTAGTATTTACAATCATTTATCGTTGAATAATTTCTTTAGCATCATTTTGAATCAGTGTTTCGGTAATATTTTTTAAAGAACTAATTTTATTTTCTAATTGAAAGTGAAAAATCTCATTGTAAATTTCTGATCCATCTTGGGTTGAGACCCTAACTTTTAGCTCAACATTTTGATCATCAATTTTACATAGAGCTGAAATAGGCGACAAACAATTTCCTTCTAGAGCAGCAACTACAGCTCTTTCAATTTCAGTGGCTTCATGTGTGCGTTGATCATTTATTGATTCTAGTAAATGAGCAATCTCAGGGCGGACATTAGTTTTTACCTCAACTCCAATTGCTCCTTGGCCAGCAGCTGGAAGCATTTGCTCTTCTGTGAATATGTAAACATTTGGATATGAGATTTTTAGTCTATTAAGCGCTGCTTTTGCAACTATCAAACCGTCAAAGCCATCATTTATCATTTTATTAATCCTGGTCTGGACATTTCCTCTTATCGGGACAATATTTAAGGTAGGGTTTATGGCAAGTAGCTGAGATTTTCTTCTAGGTCCAGATGTGGCAATTTTTAGATTAGTTGACAAGCTCTCAAAAGTTAAATTTTTTTTAAATAAAATAGCATCTTCAACTTCTTCTCTTGGTAATGTAGCCGCAATAGAAAATTGAGAATCTAATAATGCTGGTACATCTTTCAAGCTATGTACAGCGATATCTGCAATTCCATTACTTAAAGCTGTTTCTAGTTTAGAAACAAATAATCCCTTGCCCCCTATAAGATGAAGGGGTGCATCGGTAAGATCCCCTTCAGACTCAATCTTAATAATCTCAAAAATACATTCAGGATTGAATGATTGTATTTTTTCTATTACTTCATTAGTTTGCAATATTGCGAGCGGAGAGGTTCTAGAGGCTATCTTAATTTTCATTGTAAAATCATGAGCCTCACATCTCCTATAATCTTATCTTTAAGGACATTCTGATCATTATTCAATTCAATGTCAGTGTATTTGCTGCTTTCGAGAAAAATTTTTCCATCTCTTTTTAAAGTATTGTTTTGATAGATTGTTCTTAATAGACTTTTATATTTCATTTGATTAAATGGAGGATCCAAAAAGATATAATCAAATTTTCTCTTATTAGTCTTTATCCACTTAAAAGAATCACCGCAAACCGCTTGGATTTTATCTTCATAACCAAGATGGCTTATATTTTTTAAGATATTCTTATATAAAGTTTTTTCTTTTTCTACAAATGTCACATGCTGCGCTCCCCTAGATAAAGCCTCTAAACCTAGACCACCAGTACCAGCAAATAAATCCAAGCAAGTTTTATTTTCTATTTCGAATTGTACCCAGCTAAAAATTGTTTCCTTAGCTCTATCACTTGTAGGTCTAAGAGCCGGATTAGCCTTAAAAACTATTCTATAGCTCTTGTTTCTACCCCCAATTATTCTTATGCTTGATGTGTTCAATTTTTAAAATTTTTACAGAGTATAAATTATAACGCCAATGTCCAAAGAAGAATTTTTAATTGCCATGAGATTTTTAGCTGCTTCTGTCAGTGTTATTTCTGCAAAAGACTCATCTGGCAAGCTGTATGCTATGACAGCATCATCCGTAACCTCTTTGACAATTGATCCACCAGCAATCCTTGTTTGTGTTAACAATGGTGCAACTATCCATGATGTTCTTGTTGAGGATGCAAATCTTTGTATCAGCATATTAAAGAAGACCCAGCAAGAAATATCTAAGATATGCAGCTTAAAGGAACTCGAATCAAGTAGATTTGATAATGACTATTGGAATACCATCGATATACCTTGTATTAAAGATGCTCAATCAAATATATTTTGCAAAGTTGAAAAGACGATTGTTTATCATTCTCATAAAATTATTATTGCCCAGGTTCTTAGAGCTGAAAATGCAGATACATTTAACACATTAATGTATGCAGATGGGAGGTACTTAGACTAATGAGATATTTAATTGCATTATTAATTTCTTTTTCATTGAATGCTTTGGAATTGACACCAGGATCACCAAATGCCTCTGTATATTTCATTTCACCAAATGATCAGGCATCTATTGATGGCAAGGTGATAATTAGATTTGGTCTAGAAAATTTTGGAGTTGCTCCTGCAGGCATTCAGATGTCACACACAGGCCACCATCACTTAATTATCGATGCAGACTTACCTCCTTTTGATCAACCAATACCAGCAGATGATAATTATATACATTTTGGGAAAGGGCAGACAGAAGTTGAAGTTGAATTATCTAAGGGCATTCACACTCTTCAATTACTTTTAGGCGACTTTAGACATATTCCGCATAATCCTCCCATATATTCGAAGAGAATTACTATTAAGGTTGATTAAGAGTCAATAGTCTCCTCAACAAAAGTTCTTAAATCATTTTTAACAATTGACATTGCATCTCCAGCATTTGATCCAGTTTCTGGATCAATTTTTATATCCCCTAGCAATCCAACAAGGCCATGCATCATTGCCCAAAATTTTATACACTTTCTTCCTAAATTTTTTTCAGATATTCCAGGGTGTAACTCAATTAAAATTTTAACTAGCTCATCAAATGCTCCTTGAGCAGACTCCAACAGTTCTGGAAATTGAACTTTATCAATTATTGGACTGTGCATAAGATCATAGGTTTTTCTTTTTTCTAAACCAAAATCAAGATAGGCAAGACCCATCTCAAGAAATCTGTCCTTAGCAGAAGAATTTTCTTTTTTACTTATAGCTAATTTAAGTCTATTTGTTAGTTCCTCAAAGCCACGTTTAGAAACTTCAGCTAGTAGGCTCTCCTTGGTCTTAAAGTGTCTATAAGGAGCGGTCTGCGAAACTTTTGCCTCCTTTGCAATTGACCTTAGACTCATGTTGTCATGCCCATTAGCTTCACAAATATCGCATGCGCTTACAATTAGCTCTTCTTTTAAATTTCCATGATGATATTTCATAAATGATTTAATGTTGACAGTGATTACATTATATAATTATAATGTTTACACTGCAAACATTGAGACAATAACATACAAGGATTTATGAAAAAATTTCTTAGATTATCTTTTTTTTTGACGATAGCCTTTGATTTATCATCAGCTAACGCTTCTTTAGAAATTACTACAATTGAGATCCAAAATTCTTACAATACAATCCAACGCTTTCCTGGAAAAATATTGCCTTTAAATTATTCCAAATTATCTTTTGAAGTATCAGGCAAGATTGCAGAAGTAAGAATCGATATTGGCGATGCAGTTACAAAGAATGAAGTTTTAGCAGTTTTAGATCCTTCAGAAATGCAAGCAAACCTAAATCAAGCTTTGGCTAGATATGATTTAGCCGCTCAAGCATTAGAGAGATTTAAAGACTTAAAGAAAAAAGGCTTTATTTCTAATCAGGAATTAGATAGAGCAAATTCAGAATATTTGATCGCTAAGGCACAAGTAGATCTATATTCAGTTAAATTAGAGCAAACTTTAATTCGCGCTCCATTTGGGGGCTATATTCAAAATAGATTTCTTGATTCAGGTACGGTAATTAACCCCGGGGTCCCAATTTTAGAGATTATAGATTCAACTAATGTCGAGGCGCATGTTTCAGTTCCTAGCAATATTATTGAGGGTTTGGTTATCGGAGAGCCATATAATTTTTTAATAGATAACAAAATTTATCCAGCTACACTTAAGCGTTATACAAAAATGAGTAATCAAGGAACTGACAATAGGCTTTGTATTTTTGAATTTAATATATTTATCAATCCAGGATCTATTTCATACCTTCAACTGCAACAAACGAAATCAATGACTGGTGCCTGGGTACCACTCAAGTCCCTTTCCCAAGGAACTCAGGGATTGTGGAATCTTTACACAGTTTCTAAAGATCAAAATAATCAATATCAAGTATCTAAAGAAATTGTAGAGTTAATTCATGTTGAGGGCGACAATGCATTTATTTCTGGAACTATATCAACTGGAGATATGGTTGTTGCTGGCGGGGCTGAGAGAGTTATAGAGAGTGAAATACTTAAATCCAGTTAAGTCATGACACTACTAAAGATTTTATTTAACAGACCAAGGGTTTTTGCTTTACTTTTAGTATTTATTTTCTTAGCAGGTATTTTTTCTTTAGCTACTATTCCTCGGCAAGAAAATCCTGAACTTGCCCAACGTTGGTCAACTGTTCAAACTATTTATCCAGGCGCATCTCCAACGCGAATTGAAACACAAATCTTAGAGCCTATGGAGGCGAAGCTAAGGGAAATCTACGAGCTTGACGAAATTATTTCTTTTGCTTCACAAGGCTTTGGAACAACAGTTTTAGAAATTAAAGATGAGGTTACTCCTGATTTAATAGAGCAAGTTTGGTCAGAAACTCAAGACAAGCTAGATCAATCATTATTTTTGCTACCATCAGGAGTTAAGCCTCAATTAATAAGAAGCAGCGGCCCTCCTTCAACTTTGTTATATGCACTAACTTGGAATGGAGATGGCAAAATACCCTTAATACTGCTTTCTAGAATAGCTGAAGATCTTCGCCAAACTCTTGCATATGAAGAGGGGTCCTACAGAAGCTTCATTTTTGGCGCTGCAGACGAAGAAGTTTTAGTGGAAATAGATAATGCAAAACTTTCTGCTTTAGGTTTAACTTTCCAAGAAGTAGTTCAAGTCCTATCAGCACTTGATACGAAAAAACCTATAGGTCAAATTTCTCAAAACGGGAAAGAGCTTCTTATTAAATCAAAGGATAATTTAACTAGTCTATCCAAGGTAGCTAATCTACCAATCAAAGTTTTTAATGAATATGAGATTATTCGTTTGGGAGATATTGCAAATTTATCAAAAAATCCCAGAGATCCACCAGAAGAGCTTGTTATTTTTAATGGAGAGAAATCGGTCTTAGTTGAAGTAAGAGGAGCTTTTTCTCAAAGAATAGATTTATATGTTGAGAGAATTGAAGCGCTAGTTAATGAATTCAAACAAGAGTTGCCCGCAGAGATATCGATAGAAAAAATCTATGATGAATCTTATTACTTTCAAGAAAAATTCAATAACCTGTATTTAAGTATTATATTTGCAATATTCATAGTTATTGCGATTAGTTATTTCTTACTAGGTTTTAAATCAGCTGTGATCGTTGGATCAGTAATACCATTGACTATTTTTCTAGTTTTATTTGGTTGCAAGATGCTTGGATTGCCACTTCATCAAACCTCAATGACAGGAATTATCATTGCGCTTGGTTTGTTAATAGACAATTCAATCATAGTTGTTGAAGATTTTAAGCATAGACGAAGTTTAGGCTACTCTCGTGAACAAGCCTCTCAAGAAACATTTCATCATCTTTGGATACCTCTTGCGGCAGCAACAGCCACAACAGCATTATCTTTTTTCCCAATTGCAGCAGGGCAAGGGCCCAGCGCAGAGTTTGTTGGTGGTATGGCAAAAACGGTTATCTTATCAATTACTTCTTCACTATTTCTTGCTTTATATGTTGTTCCAGTACTTTTAAATTACATGGATAAAATTAAGTTATTTGAAAAAGATATCTTTGCTGGCAGTGGGTTTTCTAATAGAAAGCTTCTTAGTAGATATAGAAAAATTCTTACTTGGTCTTATGCCGCTCCAAAAAGAGCAATAATGATTGCAATGGCATTGCCATTGGTTGGTTTTTTATCTTTTCCATTTTTAAAAGCAGATTTTTTTCCAGAGCTTGATAGGAATATGTTTAAAGTTTCAATTGAGCTTCATCCAAATTCTAATGTTTATAGAACCGAAGCAGCAGTATTAAAGTTAAGGGAATCTATAGCTGAGAGCGGCATTGTAAAAGATGATTTTTGGTTTGTTGGAAGAAGACTGCCAAGAATTCTTTACAACCTTATTGGAGGCGATTCTCCTTTAGGAGCTAACAATTTAGCTCAAGGAGTCTACATCACAACTTCATACAACGATATGGTCAAGGCCTTACCCGGTCTTGCGAAACGTCTTACTTCCGAGAATCCTGATTTAAAAATCATTGTAGATAAATTTGATTCAGGGCCCCCCGTAGAGGCTGCTGTTGAATATAGTATTGATGGTCCAGATTTATCTGTTCTAAGAGCCTTAGGCAATAAACTAGAATTAATTGTTAGAGATGCACCTAATGTATTTCTAACAAATAATGAACTTTCTGGTGGAGCAATGAATTTAGAGTTTAAATTCAACGAATCTAACCTTGCTATGAGCTCTATCTCTGGGGAATTTTTTATTAATGAGCTTGCAATTGCCAGTGAAGGAGTAACGATTGGAACCATGGTTGATGGCAATAAAGAGTTACCAATTAGATTAAGGGGCGCATCACTTAATTCTATTGAATCAACCCAATTCTTATCAGTTCCCTCAATGGAAGGTTTTGATTACTCTTCAAATTATGGTGAATTCGAGGTTACAAACCAACGCAATTTTGTTTCTCGTGATGCAGGTATAAGGCAAAATCAGATCTCAGCTTGGATTTGGCCCGGAATCCTTCCTTCAGATACAGAAAAATATTTGAAAGAAGAAATAAAAAATTTTGAAGCAGAATTACCTCCTGGATATATTCTTGAAGTGGGAGGTGAGGCAGAGGCAAGAGGACAATCTCAAGCTCGAATATTCTCATCTGCAATTTTGTTCTTTGTTCTTATTGTCGTAGCTTTAGTCTCAGCATTAAATTCATTTAGACAAGCAGCTTTAATACTCAGCGTTGCTTTTTGGTGTACAGGCTTAGCATTTTTAGGATTAACATTAGGGCAGGCCAATTTTGGATTTATAGGTTTGGTAGGAGCTATTGGATTGGCAGGACTTTCAATTAATGACTCTATTGTTGTGTTGTCTCATATCAAAGAATCAAATGCCAATTCACCGATCAATAAAGAAGAACTTGTTGAAGTAATTATTAGATCAACTCGACATGTTGTTACAACTTCGGCAACAACAATCGGAGGTTTTATGCCTTTGTTGGTCACCAGTATTTTCTTTGGACCTTTAGCTTGGGCAATTGCTGGGGGTGTAATAGGGTCAGCAATTATTGCTTTGTTTTATATTCCAGCTTGCTACGCAATTTCAAAAAAGCTATAAATTAGTTTGTTTTTTAATAAATTTAGATTGAGATAATATGATGAGAAGAATAATCACTGGACATAATAAAGAAGGAAAATCTGTTATTAAGATTGACGGGCCTCCAGCTCGATCGATTGGTGAGGATGTAGGAGGTTTATTTGAAATTTGGAATACAGATGGAAAATCAATTGATACTAGGGATGAAATTGATAGAGCTGATTCGGATATCATTTTATCACCTCCTGTTAATGGAACTAAATTTAGATATTTTCAAATTAACCCAACACCTGAAGGCATTCCATGGGAAGTTCTTCAAGATTTAGCAGCAGAAGCATTCGATCGTATTGGCGCAGCCCATCATAGGATTGATACTTCTAAACATCCGGCAATGCATAAAACTGAAACAATTGATTACATTATTCTATTAAAAGGGGATGTCAGTCTTTTGTTAGATGAAGAAGAAACAAGGCTTCAGCCATTCGACACTGTTGTGCAAAGAGGTACAAATCATGCCTGGATAAATCATGGTGAAGAACCTGCATTATTGATCGCTGTCTTGATTGATAGTGATATCAAGGATTAAACTAAAGATTAAGGCACTATAAGTATCTATGTTCAAAGTAAAACCTATTGCTGCAGCTTTAGGTGCAGAATTGCACGGGGTAGATCTTTGCCAAGATTTATCTTCAGAAGTTTATGCAGAAATAAGGAAGTTGCTTATAGAGCACCAAGTAATTTTCTTTAGAGACCAAGATATTTCTCCTGCTCAACACAAATCATTAGCTGAGTCTTTTGGGCCAGTTCAAACTCATCCTGCATACGAGACAGTAGATGGATTTCCTGAAATTACGATCCTTGAAAGTACTTCAGATAAACCAACCAAAATAGAGGTATGGCATTCAGATATGACTTTTCGTAAACATCCACCACTTGGTTCGGTTTTAAGATCAAAGATTTGTCCTCCAAAGGGAGGCGATACTATGTGGGCAAGTATGACAGCAGCATATGATGGATTATCAAAGAACATGCAGAAATTTCTTTCAACTCTTAATGCAGAGCATGATTTTAGTTATGGATTCAAAGAAAGCTTAGCTGAGCCGGGTGGTAAAGAGCGTTTAGCGCAAGCTGTCAAAGATAATCCTCCTGTTCAACATCCTGTAATAAGGATTCATCCAGAAAGCAATCAAAAAGTGATTTTTGTAAATGCATTATTCACTACGAAAATAATTGGACTGCCAGCAAAAGAGAGTTCTGCAATATTAGAGTTTTTATATGATCATGTTACTACTGCTGAATATACTTGTCGTTTTAATTGGGAGCCTAATTCAATTGCTATCTGGGACAATCGAAGTACCCAGCATAAACCTATAAATGATTACTTTCCTGCCCATCGTTTGTTGCAACGAATAGCAATCGATGGCGACAAACCATATTGAATTAGTTTTTTAAAAATTTTAATAGACCCGCTGTAACTTCATGTTCATCAGTTTTCGTGTTTAAGGTATTACATGCATTTTGATACTTAGGATTTCCAATTTGTTCCTTTCTAGCGTCATAAATCATTTTTGCAAACTTTTTGTCTAATTCAATATGTCCTTGTGTACACATAATATGATTTTCAATTACAAACATCACATTTGGGCAGGTTATTGACCCTGCAATTAATTTTGCATTATTTGGAAGTGTTATTACTTCATCTTGATGGCTAAAAATTAGATTGTATTCATCGCCCTTACTTCCGTATTGGAACGCTTCTTTTTTTAGGATGATTGAGTCTACGCCTACATGCCAACCTTTTGGAGATTTCCTTACTGATCCACCCAGAGCCTCTGCAACTATTTGATGGCCAAAACATACGCCTATCAATTTTTTTTTATTTGCATGTAATTGTTGAATAAACATTTTTAAAGCATGAACCCAGGGTATGTCATCATATGAGCTTGCTTTGCTTCCGGTGATTAGATAAGCATCGCATTCATTCAATTCCAAGGGGTAATCATCAAACTGAACCTCATATGTTTGAAATTTAATATTTGGATCTACTGACCAAAAAATCTTTGAGAACATTTCAGGATATTGTCCAAATTCTTTGGCGCCATCTATCTGAACAGTATCAGTATTAAGAATTCCTATTTTCATAAATATTATTTTTCTTAATGTAGTATATTCACTTCATGAAAAGCAATAGACTTATTTTTTGCTTTATAGCATTAGTTTCAATACCTCTTTCAGCAACTGGAATTGATGCTTCGATTAATGTCGCCATCCAACCTTTAACAAATATCTTATCTAGTTTCATTTTTTTTGAAGTTGAAATTTTTGGAACCCCTATGCCGCTAATAGTTTTATGGTTAATTGGGGCAGCTATTTTTTTTACGGTTTACTTTAACTTTTTAAATCTGAGCGGATTTAAACATGCTTTTCAATTATTAAGAGGAGATTATTCTAGGCCAGGCAATGAAGGAGAGTTAACTCATTTTCAGGCATTATCAACTGCTGTTTCTGGAACCGTAGGAATAGGAAATATTGCTGGAGTAGCAATTGTTATTTCTATTGGTGGCCCGGGCGCTACATTTTGGTTAATTGTTGCTGGTTTTTTGGGTATGTCTACAAAATTTGCAGAATGTGTAGCCGGTGTCATGTATAGGAAAGTTAATCCTGATGGAAGTATTTCTGGTGGACCTATGTATTATCTAGAAGCAGGGCTGCATCAGAAAAATTTATCTTGGCTTGCAAAGCCAATGGGATTATTTTATGCAATGGCCATTGTTGTTGGGTGTTTGGGTATAGGCAATATGTTTCAATCTAATCAAGCCTTCCAGCAATTTATTTTTATTACAGGCGGGGATGCTAGCTATTTTTCTGACAAAGGATGGCTCTTTGGTTCCACTCTAGCTGGAATAGTGGGGTTAGTGGTCATTGGCGGTATTAAAGGTATTGCAAGGGTTACTTCTAAATTAGTCCCATTTATGACATTAACTTATGTATTTGGTGCTTTGCTTGTGGTTATTATGAATGCAGACAAAGTTCCATGGGCCATTTCAGCAATCTTAACAGAAGCATTTAATCCAACTGCTATGAGTGGTGGAATGTTAGGCATTATGATCCTTGGCTTTCAAAGAGCTGCATTTTCAAACGAGGCTGGAATTGGTTCGGCTGCTATAGCTCATGCCACTGTTAAAACTCAAGAACCTGTAACTGAAGGCTATGTTGGTTTAATGGAACCTTTTATAGATACTGTGGTAATTTGCACTCTTACAGCTTTAGTAATTTTAACGACGGTTTACGAGCCCGCAATGGCAAATGAAGGAATTCAGGGCATTGCCTTGACCTCTCAAGCTTTCAGCAGCACTCTGAGTTGGTCAGTTCTTCCATTATCATTTATTGCAATATTATTTGCATTTTCGACAATCCTTTCTTGGTCATATTATGGTTTGAAAGGTTGGACATATATTCTTGGAGAATCTGTATGGGCGGAAAATATCTTTAAAATAGTTTTTTGTATTTTTATAGCTTTAGGTTGCATGATTAATCTAAGGGCAGTTTTAGATTTGTCTGATGCTTTGATTTTTATTGTGGCTCTGCCAAATATTTTGGGCTTATATATCTTGGCGCCTGTAATTAAAAACGAGCTTGCAAATTATCAAAAAAGATTAAAAAGCGGTGAAATACAGAATTATAGAAAGTCATGATTAAAGGTTATTGTGATACAAAATTTCAAAAAGTTTATGATGCTTTTTCTGATGCCATAGAGAGTGGATTTGAGACTGGGGCAGCATTGGCAATAGAACATAAAGGCAAAATGATTATAAATCTATGGGGCGGGTATCAAGATGCAAAGAAAACAAAAGCTTGGGAAGAAGACACGCTGGTTAATGTTTTTTCAGTTACCAAAGGTGTAACAGCAACATGTATATCCAGATTAATCGATCAAGGCAAATTAGATCCAAACAAAAGAGTTGGTCACTATTGGCCTGAATATAGTTGCAATGGTAAAGAAGATACCAAGGTAAGTGATTTGTTATGTCATAGAGCAGCAATGTTTGGATTTAAAGGAGGTATTCCTCAAGGCTCATTTCAAGACTGGGATCAGTTTGTTGAACAGCTTCAATCACAAACTCCTTACAGCAAACCTGGCATATCGCAGGGATATCACGCATTAACATTTGGTTGGTTAGTTGGTGAATTAATAAGGAGAGTAGATGGCCGTTCTGTTGGGCAATATTTTAGAGAAGAAATAGCGGCGCCATTGAAAATTGATTTTCATATAGGCCTTGCCGAGGAAAACTTTTCAAGATGTGCAGAGATGTTAATGATAGAGAGGGATAACATAAAACTTCCAGGAGAATTTATTAAATATGTTCCAAACTTTTTTTTGCCGGAAAAGCTTAAAAATTTTAAAACAGCTCTATTAAGCGGGGATTTTCTAGAAGCTTTTCAAGAAAGAGAAGGAGATAACGCTAATTATGTAAATTCTCTTGATTGGCGAATAGCAGAAATCCCTTCAGCAAACGGCCATGGGACAGCTAAAAGTTTAGCAAGGTTATATGGAATTTTGAGCAACGGTTGTGCTAGAGAAGGAGTCTCCATTATGAGTGAAGATACACTTCAGCATGCAATCACTCCTCATTCCAATGGCCCTGATTCTGTCCTATTTGGAGCCCCAATAAAATTTGGCCTCGGTTATGAGCTGGCTCAAGGAATCGCCACATTAGGCAATATTTCTCCAACTTTAAATAATAAAATGTTTGGTCATGCCGGGGTTGGAGGTGCTGTTGCATTTGGAGATCCTGAAAAGGGTTTAGGGTATGGTTTTATATGCAACCAACAGCATATACCTAGGGAGCTATATCGTACTAGCAACCAGTTAACTAAAGAGCTATATTCTGTAATTGTAAATGCTTAGATTATTTTTGATTGGGTCGAGGAGCTCTTCTTGAGAAGATATTCCATCTCCATGAAGATGACTCAGAGGCATTAGATATGGAGCCGCCATTTTTTTCAATAGCACTATCTATATCTTCCATTAACTCAAAATAACCCAAAGCTTGATAACACTCTCTTGTAATTTTTAAAGCCCGTAAAGTTTCTGATGAATTAGGAATATTTTCAATGACATACTTGGCTCTTCTTAGAGCTGCTACATAAGCTTTTCGTTTAAGGTAATATTCAGCAGCAACTAATTCATTTTTTGCAATCAAATTTCTTAAGTAAATTAATCTTTGAGAAGCATATGGAGCATATTGACTTTGTGGAAATCTTGTTAAGAATTCAGACAATTCTCCAAAGGCTTGTTTAGCTCCTGAAATATCTCTGTTTGAATTATCAGATTTGAATATTCTGGCAAACATTCCTTTGTCTCTTGTATAACTGGCTATGCCTCTCATAAAATATGCATAATCAATATTTGGATGTCTTGGGTTTAGCCGTATAAATTTTTCAGCTGCTTCATGCGCAGCTTCATCTTCACCATTCATATAATACGCATATATTAATTCTGATTGAGCTTGTTCTGCATATTGGCCAAAAGGATACCTTGCTTCAATTGCCTCAAGAGATTCAATGGCAGAATAGAAATTATTAGCCTTCATTCTTCGTTGAGCTATGTCGTAATATACCTTTTCAGGCCTTTCCATGACGGGCTCATCAGAGTTGCAGGATGCTAGAAATAATATTGGAACAATAGTTGCTGCTAATAAATGAACTCGAAAATTTTTTTTTAATTCCATCATCGGTAATGTATTTTACATTTATTCAAGCATTTGGGTTAATTCAATTACTTTAGATTGTAAGATAGTCTAAAAGTTTTTAGATTAAACCTATGATCTATAAAAATATTAATGAAAAGTTAAATAATTCTCGCTTGGATCAAGCCGCCACTTCGTTATTTAATGATTTTTCTCGCAGTCAAATACAAAAATGGATTCAACAAGGAAATCTTTTGGTTAATGGAGAGAATCTTAAATCAAAAGATAAAGTTCATACTGGCGATGAACTTTCCTTAGATCCAGTATTTGAAAATAGAGTTTCCTGGGATGGAGAAGACATACCTATTAATATTCTTCATGAAGATGAAGATTTTTTAATCATTAATAAGCCACCTGGTTTAGTTATGCATCCAGGCGCAGGATGTCACAATGGTACATTGGCAAATGCTTTAGTATTTCATTTTCCAGATCTAAAAAAACTTCCTAGATGCGGAATAGTTCATAGATTGGATAAAAATACTTCTGGGTTGATAGTAATTGCTAAGAATGAGCAATTCAGAAACTTTTTTGTTAATAAACTTCAAGAGAGAGAAGTTTATAAACAATATGAAGCATTAGTTGTTGGACAAGTTATCGGGAGTTTTTCAATAGATCATCATATAGGAAGAGATCCAAGGAATAGAGTAAAAATGAAGGTTTCTGATTTTGGAAGAGAGGCTATATCACATGTTTCATTAATAAAATTTTATAGAGGCTATTCTCATGTTTGTGTTGAAATTGAAACAGGTAGAACTCATCAAATTAGAGTTCATTTAAGTTACCAAAAATTACCTATCATTGGTGATAGTTTATATAACCCCAGAAAACTCATCGCCAAAGAAACACATAAAAACTTAATAAGTCATATTCAGAACTTTCCAAGACAAGCATTGCACGCCTCAAAAATTAGTTTTCCAAACATAAATGGAAATAGTTCTTTCGAATTTGAGGCAGACCTTCCTGAAGATATGCAGTCTTTGATTCAAGCAATGCAATAAGCCCTAAAGCCTTTCAAATAGGCTAAAAACTTGTTTTTAATCACAATTAATGTATAAAACTCTTTACTTTTAAGTAAATACTTTGAATCAATGAAACTGTCAGGCGGAGATCTCCTAATGCGAGCCCTCAAAGATGAGGGTGTTAAATTTATTTTTGGCTACCCTGGCGGAGCATCTCTGCATATTTACGATTCTATTTTTAAACAAAAGGCTTGCGAGCATATTTTAGTGCGCCATGAACAAGGGGCTACACATGCTGCGGATGGATATTCCCGAGCTACTGGCAAACCAGGCGTTGCTCTGGTTACTTCTGGACCTGGAGCAACAAATGCAATTACAGGTCTAGCTACTGCTTACATGGATTCCATTCCACTTATTGTGATTTCTGGTCAGGTACAGAGTCATTTAATTGGCACAGATTCATTCCAAGAAACAGATATGATTGGAATTTCTAGACCGATAGTGAAACACAGTTTTATTGTTCACAATACTCAAGATATTCCTAGCATTGTTCAAGAAGCCTTTCATATAGCAACAACAGGAAGACCGGGTCCAGTGGTTATCGATGTTCCTAAAGACAAAACCGATCCCTCAAAGCTTTATGAATATAAAAGGGCTAAAGAGATCTCCTTGCGTTCATATCAACCAAGGGTGCTGCCTCACCCAGGACAGATTAAAAAAGCTAGCAAAAAAATTCTTTCTGCAGAGCGTCCAGTAATTTATGCTGGCGGTGGAGTTATTTTAGGAAATGCTCATAATGAGTTAATAGCTCTTAATAAATTATTGAAAGCTCCAGTTACTAATACTTTAATGGGTCTAGGGGCATATCCTGCAAAAGATAAATATTTTATAGGCATGCTTGGAATGCATGGTACTTATCAAGCGAATATGGCCATGCATAATGCAGATGTTATTATTGCGATTGGTGCAAGGTTTGATGATCGAATCACTAATACTCCTTCCTTATTTTCTCCAAATGCAAAGATCGTTCATATTGATGTTGATCCTGCTTCAATTTCTAAAATCATTAATGCAGATATTCCAATAGTAGGGCAAGTGAAAGAATCATTGCTTGCACTAATTAAAGAAATTAAGCGTTCGAAAATCACAATCGATACAGAAGCTTTGGATAACTGGAATATGCAAATCTCAAAGTGGCAAGATAAACATGGCTTAGATCATGATTTATATTTAAGTAAAACAAAATCTTTAAAGATTTCTCCACAGGTAGTTGTTCAAGAGCTTTATCATGTAACAAAGGGTAATGCTTATGTCACTTCGGATGTTGGACAACATCAAATGTTTGTTGCTCAGTATTATCATTTTAATAAACCTCGTAGGTGGATTAATTCGGGTGGCCTTGGGACCATGGGATTTGGGCTGCCAGCTGCCATGGGTGTAAAGCTTGCATTTCCAAAACAGGAAGTTGTTTGTGTCACTGGTGAGGGGAGCATCCAAATGTGCATTCAAGAACTCTCAACTTGCTTACAATATGATCTACCAATAAAAATTATTAATATAAATAATGAAGCGCTGGGGATGGTAAAACAGTGGCAAGATATGAACTATGGCGGAAGACACTCTGCAAGCACATATTCAAATTCTTTACCAGATTTTGCAAAATTAGCTCAATCATACGGACATGTTGGAATGAAGGTCACCAAGCAATCACAGCTAAAGAAAACTTTAGAGAAAGCATTTGCTATGAAGGATAGACTAGTATTTGTAGATGTATATGTTGATCCAAACGAGCATGTTTATCCAATGTTAGTTGCACCGAATGGAAGCATGAAAGATATGTGGATTAAAAAAAACACCAAAGCATGAAAAGGATCATATCAATACTAATTGAGAATAAACCAGGAGCGTTGGCGAGAGTAGTTGGACTATTTCATCAACGCGGTTACAACATTGAAACTCTAAATGTAGGACCTGTTTTTGACGGTACTTATTCCAGGATGACAGTTACTACCAGGGGTTCAGAAAAAGATGTTGAACAAATAACAAAACAAATAAATAAAATTATTGATGTTATTAAGGTATCTGATTTAACTCAAGGGGATCATCATGAATATGAATTCATCATGGTAAAGTTTAAGCATACTCAGAAAATTCAAAAAACTCTTAAGCGTTTCAACGGAAAGATTCATGAAAAGAACAAGGATGCTATGGTTATGTCTGCCTGGGGTTCCTCAGATGATATTGAGAGCGCAATTAAAGCAATTGGTAAAGTTAATCTTCTTGAAATAGTTAGATCAGGAAGCATAGGATTGCATGAAGGTGAAAAGGTTTTAAAAATTTAGGAGAAAAACAGGATGAAAATTTTTTATGATGACGATGCTGATATCTCAATTATTCAAAATCTTAAAGTTACTATAGTTGGATATGGTTCACAGGGCCATGCTCATGCAAATAACCTTCATGATTCTGGAGTAGATGTGACCGTTGCTCTGCGTGAAGGATCTTCTTCATGGGCTAAGGTTGAAAAGGCTGGATTAAAAGTAACCAATGTTTCTGATGCTGTTGGCGATGCAGATATAGTCATGATCTTGGCTCCTGATGAATTTCAGCAGGGTTTGTATGAATCAAAGATTAAAAATAATTTAAAATCTAATGCAGTTTTAGCTTTTGCACATGGTTTTAATATCCATTTTAAAAAAATTATTCCTGGAGATGATACATCGGTCATAATGATTGCCCCTAAAGGACCTGGGCATACAGTTCGAAGCACTTATATTAACGGAGGAGGTGTTCCGTCTTTAATTGCCATATATCAGGATGGGAAGAATCCTAATAAACATACTGCAAAAGAAATTGCTCTTTCGTATGCAAAAGCCAATGGGGGGACTAGAGCGGGTGTTTTGGAGACTACATTCAAAGAAGAAACGGAAACTGATTTATTTGGTGAGCAAGCAGTCCTATGCGGCGGCATGACGGCATTAATTAAAGCTGGATATGAAACTTTAGTTGAAGCTGGATATAGTCCAGAGATGGCTTATTTTGAATGTTTGCATGAAACAAAATTGATAGTTGATTTGATTCATGAGGGCGGTATTGCAAATATGCATTATTCAATTTCTAATACCGCAGAATTTGGAGATTATATTAGTGGACCCAAAATCATTACTGATGAAACTAAAAAAGCAATGAGAGGAATATTAAATAGGATTCAAACAGGAGAATTTGCTGATAATTTTTTAAATGATTGTCGTCAAAGCAACGACGGTTCTGGTGGCCCCATTATGAAAGAAAACCGAAAAAATACAGCCTCACATTCTATTGAACAGGTCGGAGCTGAACTTAGATCAAAAATGAAGTTTCTTAATTCAGAACGCCTAGTAAATAAAGATAAAAATTAGTTATAAAACAGTTTGATATTTTGAGTTAAGGGTATACAATTCTCCGTTCCTGCCTTGAGCTGGTACATTCTTTTAACATATTTGGTTACTCGTGTGGGTGTTCAAAATACGAGATATATATTTTTAGTTATTTTTTTATAAAAATAACAAAACATGATTTTAATTGAAGAGTTTGATCATGGCTCAGATTGAACGCTGGCGGCAGCCCTTATACATGCAAGTCGAACGAGAAAGTTCCTTCGGGAGCGAGTAAAGTG
>MDSZ01132321.1_pt1 | contig 24633 bp, 22 predicted proteins | sample 811201 | NCBI WGS metagenome assembly MDSZ01 (sample SAMN05326647, study PRJNA326480) | marine metagenome | isolation source: seawater | place: Indian Ocean: North | collected 2010
AATTTAAACCTCCTTCCACAACTTCTCTCGTCATAAAAAGAACTAATAAACCTCGCATTCCATAATAAGACATTCTTTCCCACATCTCCGTTAAAAAGAGAGTTACCAATCCTTTAGGGTGGCCCAGAAAATAGGTATCGTTACCTGATTTTGATAAATCATTCATAATATGTTCCTTATTTTTCTATAGAATAATCAATAATTTTCTTATAACCAAACTATTATGAAAGGTGCAGGATTTTTTAAAAGAGTATTTGCACTCATTTACGACACTTTAGCAGTCATAGGCATAATACTTTCGTTAAGCTTATTACTCATTCTAGTTAACGGACCTATTGATTGGGATACATTTTTTGAGACGAATAATTTAGCAAGATGGATCCAGTTTTTAATATTAGTTTTTAGCGGGCCGTCATTTTATACCTATTTTTGGCTTGCAAACGATGGGCAAACATTAGGTATGCAAGCATGGAAAATTCAGTTAATAAGGGAAAAGGGAGATCTGTCTGTTTCCGTGTGTTTACTGAGATGTTTAATTTCTCTTATTTCTATTCTAATTTTTGGCCTAGGATATTTACTCATATTAGTTAACAAAGACAATAAATCCTTATCAGACTTAATAACAAATACTCAGATTATTGATCTTAAAAAGACTTAAACTTCCACGCAAAAGCAGTTAATCCTAAGACAATAATGATAGGAATCATAACTGAGGTAAGTGGAGATAAAAAAGAGACTAAAGCCATACTTTCGAATAATCTTTGAGAGATACTTAAAGAGAAGGCTAGTATTATGCCTGTTAAAACTCTTTGTCCTATCTTCTGATCTCTAGTAGGACCAAATACAAAAGAAGCAGCTAGGATGGCCAATAAAATTGAAAAAACTGGCTGAAGTGCTTTTCTCCAGAATTCCAATAAAAGAACATTTTTTCTATATTCAGACTGTTCTTCATTTACATTGTTATACAGTTTAGTAAGCGAAAAATACTTAGGCGAAAGTAAAAGATCAAAATCATCTTCTTGAGGTCCGTGAACCCAGTCCATCTCCTTAAAAGATTTTGTATCTCCACTTTCAACATTAATTATTTCTAGATTTATTAGAACCCAGGAATTACCAATCTTAGTTGCCTCTTCTGCAGTAGTTATCTCATTTAATTGATGAGAATCATTTAGCTTATAGATGATGATATCTCTTATAGAATTAGCATTCGGTGTTGATTTGAAGTAGTTAACTGATGAATCAGAAGTTAACCAGTAACCATCATCTAAACTAATTCTATTTTGTTTAAGCAATCTAGTTTCCTCAGAATTCTGAGATAGGCCTGGAATAAAGAATTGAGAGCTCACAAGCCCTAAAATTAAAATCAGAATTACTGGTTTTAAAGAGGCCCATATAATGTCTGAATCAGATTTGCCTAAAACCCTCGCTGCAGTAATCTCTCCCTCTTCTGATAGGCTCCCTAAAGCTACCAAGACACCTATTAAACAGATATAAGAAAGAGAATCATAGGCAGAATAAGGAAGTGAAGAAATAGAATATAAAAACGCATCAGACAAGCCATAATCTTCTGAGAGATCTGAAAGCTCTGAAAGAATCGTAAAAATAAAATCAAGAGAAACTATTGCCAAAGCAACTATGCATATACTAGATAAAACTCTTCTAGAAATATTTTTGTCAATAAGATCTCCAAATAAAAAATTCATATTAGATTCTTCGGTTATTTCTAAAATAAAAGAAAAAGGCAATGATTAAAAAGACGAAATGGATAATTACCATTGAAGTTATTTGATTCGCTATAGACAGATCGCTTGCCCCTCGGGTAGCAATTAAAAGACCTAGATATAATGAAAAAACAAGTAAGGATGGTAAAACTCTCTTATATCGACCTTCTCTTGGGCTGTTATTACTTAAAGGTACTGCTAAAAAAATACTTATTATTGTCATAAAGCAAAGAGATAAAAGCCAAACAGTATTTGATGAATCTAATGAATTAGAGTCTTTTTCATTTTTGAGATCATTAGATTCTAAATCAACTTTAAATTTCATTTCCTCAAAAGATAATTTTGAAAATTTATCTGCTTCGTCAAAAAAGAATATGCTTCCATCTTTTATCAGCATAATTTCATCTTCTCCTTCGTTTACATAAGCATTCTCAGAAAACACTAATAATTCTGTAGGTTGATTCCCTTTGGTTTTATTCTTTAAAAATACTTTGGCTAAATTACCATTAGAACTTTCTTTAGAGTATATAAGGGTAGACTCATTGATTTTATGAAACTCACCTGGTGTCAAGGCAATCATCTTTTCCTTAAGAGTTTTTTGCTGCAGCATGTCATTTATTTGAATATCAAATTTAGGAGTTAGCCATGCCGATAAGGAGAAAAAAACAAAACAGATTAATGCACCAAAAGCTATAAGTAGGGTGTGAAGTCTTTTAAAAGAAAATCCGTTCTGCTGCATGACTATAAATTCACTCTCTGATTTTAATTTACCAAGAGTTAAAACAATTCCGATAAAAAAACTTAGTGGTAGAATAATTTGTCCAAATTCCGGGAGTCTAAAAAGGATTATCCAAAATACTAATTCAGGGTTTATCTCGCCTCTGGCAGCTTGATCTAAATATTGTATGGATCTTGATGAAACTATTATCAAAAGAAAAATTAAGCTTACCGAGGCCGTATATGAGAAAATAGATTTTAGAAAGTAACGATTTAGAATCATAAATAAGAATTTAATACTTAATAGGTTAATCCTACTCTGTATTAGACCAATAATCTTTAACGAAGTTTAAATTAATTTACTCTTAGGAAAATAGTATTAGAATTTTTAAAAATTATAAAGAGGAACAAAAATGAAAAAAAGACTATCGATAGCCTTGCAACAAGATTTAAAAAAAGACCTTCTAACGGTTAAGACTGATTCTCTAGTTATAGGAGTTAATGAAGGCAGAATCTTAAACCCATTATCATCTAAAGTAGATAAAGCCACTAATGGAGTTATTAAAAAACTAGCAAAAAGAAAGGAATTTGAAGGAAAAGTTGGACAACAAGCCTATATAGCTTCTCCTGAAGGCTTATCTGCAGAAAGACTTTATTTAATTGGGTTTGGTAAATCAAAAGATTCATTATCCAGTGAAGATCTAGATAAAACTCTTAATTCCATAATTAATTCTGTTAAATCTAGTAAATCTAAGAATATTTCTATATGTTTTCCTTCCCTTAAATATACCAATGATTCAAACAATGACTCTTGGTTTTTACAAAAAATGTCTACTTTCCTAGAAAACAAAGTTTATACGTACGATGCTAAGCTAAATAAAAAGAATAAAGCTATTAATCACCTAAAAAAAGTAAGTATCTATTTTGATTCTTCGCTATCCGCAAATAAACAAAGAAAAGCTTTAAAGACTGGTCAAGTTGTTGGGCAAGGTATGAATGCAGCTAAAGATTTAGCCAATCTTCCAGGGAATATCTGCACTCCTTCTTATTTAGCTTCAACTTCAAGATCAGCATCAAAAAATTATGCAAAACTGAGCTGTAAAGTTTTTGGAGAGAAAGAAATGAAGAAAATGGGCATGGATTGTTTGCTTTCTGTAGGTAATGGAAGTGCTCAAGAATCAAAATTGATTTCAATGTCCTACCAGGGAGGAAAGAAAGGTGAACAGCCTTATGCAATAGTAGGAAAAGGCATCACTTTTGATACTGGAGGAATAAGTCTTAAGCCGGGAGCAGCTATGGATGAAATGAAATTTGACATGTGTGGTGCGGCCAGTGTTATTGCAACCATGCAAGTAGTTGCTGAACTAAAGCTTCCTATAAATGTAATTGGTGTTGTTGCAAGTGCCGAAAATATGCCTGGAAGCAAAGCTACTAAACCAGGAGACGTTGTAAAAACTATGTCTGGGTTAACGGTTGAAATTTTAAATACTGATGCTGAAGGAAGGCTCGTTCTTGCCGATGCGCTAACTTACGTTAAAAGATTCAAGCCAAGATCAGTAATAGACATAGCTACACTTACTGGGGCGGTAATCATTGCACTAGGATACTCAACTTCTGGTTTAATGAGCAACGACGACAAGCTGGCTAAAGAGTTATTGGATGCTGGTAAAAAATCTTCAGATAATGCTTGGAGACTTCCTATTTGGGATGTTTATCAAAAAGATCTAGACAGTAATTTTGCTGATATAGCTAATATTGGAGGAAGAGCAGGAACAATAACCGCTGCTTGTTTCTTATCGAGATTTACTAAAGATTATCCTTGGGCTCATTTAGACGTTGCTGGAACAGCAAGTTATAAAGGTTTAGCTAAGGGCGGTTCTGGAAGACCAGTACCTCTACTAAGCCAGTATTTGATTGATAAAGCGTAAGTATGCTTGAAGCTGTATTTATAGCTTCTGGTTCATCTTTTGAAGAAGCACTCAAATTCTCTTGCGAATTAACTGCAAAACTATACTTAGGTGAAGAGGACTTTAAGAGATCTAAAACAATAGATATTTATTGCGATAATCTAAAACAAGCAAAAAAACTTGATGAACTCTTATGGAAGATACCTAAAGAAGTTTTACTTCCCCATCAACTTGCTCATAAACAGGACTTAGAAGAACCTATTAGGATTGGTTACCCTGGAACTAAATTCTTAAATAAATCTAATTCCTTAATAAATATTTCACCTGATATGCCAAATTCATTAGATGATTATGAAACTTACTATCAGTTAGTTATTATGGACGGTGCAGAGTTAAGAGAGAAAGCGGCAGTAACATGGACTGAATGCAAAAAAATTGGACTAACTCCTGAATTTTTAGATCAATCATGAAGAAAAATTATGAACCTAAAGGCATAGAGAAGAAAATCTATGATAACTGGGAATCGTCTGGTTTCTTTACTGCTATTCCAGATGAAAAGAAAGAACCATTTTGCATAATGATTCCTCCTCCAAATGTAACTGGCACTCTTCATATGGGCCACGGGTTTCAAAATACTCTTATGGATGCTCTAGTTAGATACAAAAGAATGTCAGGTTTCGATGTTTTATGGCAAGTTGGAGTTGATCATGCAGGCATAGCAACTCAAATGGTTGTAGAACGACAACTAGAGTCTGAAGGAAAAACTAAGGAATCCATAGGGAGAGATGCCTTTGAAAAAAGGGTATGGGAATGGAAAGAAAAGTCAGGCGGAACTATAACCCAGCAACTAAGAAGATTAGGGGCATCAGTTGATTGGTCCAGAGAAGCTTTCACAATGAATGAAGAGCTTAGTTTAGCTGTGAAAGAAGTCTTCGTTTCTCTATTTGATGAAGGCTTAATTTATAGAGGAGAAAGATTAGTTAATTGGGACGTAGTTTTACAAACAGCTCTATCTGACCTCGAAGTAACTTCTGAAGAAGAGACAGGATCTTTATGGTATTTTGATTACCCTGTTGAAGATGGTGGTTCTATAACAGTAGCAACAACAAGGCCTGAAACTATGCTGGGTGATTCAGCTGTTGCCGTTAACCCTGAAGATGGAAGATTTAAAAATTTAATAGGTCAATTCGTAAAACTGCCTATCACAAATAGGAAAATTCCTATCATAGAAGATTCTTATGTGGATTCTGATTTTGGAACGGGTTGCGTAAAAATAACTCCTGCACATGACTTCAATGATTTTGAAATAGGAAAAAGACATAACTTAGAAATTATTAATATACTAAATCTAGATGGAACGCTAAACGAATCTGTTCCTGAGAGATATAAAGGTTTAACAACTACCCAAGCTAGGGAAACAGTATTAAATGAAATGGAGTCTTTAGGCCATCTAAATAAAGTAGAACCACATAAAATACAAATCCCTAAAAGTCAAAGGAGTGATTCCATATTAGAGCCACTTATTACTAATCAATGGTTCGTAGATGTTAAAAAAATATCTAAAGAGGCAATAAGAGTAGTCCAAGAAAATGAAACGGAGTTTATTCCAAAAAATTGGGAAAATACTTATTTTGATTGGATGAACAAAATTCAAGACTGGTGCATAAGTAGACAACTATGGTGGGGGCATAGAATACCTGCTTGGTTCGATAAAGAAGAAAATGTATATGTAGGGAAATCGGAAGAAGAAGTAAGAGAAAAATACAACTTAAAAGAAATTGAACTTTATCAAGATGAAGATGTTTTAGATACTTGGTTCTCTTCGGCACTATGGACATTTTCAACTTTAGGGTGGCCGAAAAAAGATAACCTTTTATCAAGATACCACCCGACTAGTGTTCTTGTAACTGGCTTTGACATCATTTTCTTTTGGGTGGCAAGAATGATTATGATGACTACTCATTTTATCTCTGAAGTCCCTTTCAAGAAGATACTAATACATGGACTAATAAAAGACTCAGAAGGAATCAAAATGTCTAAATCTAAAGGAAATACATTAGACCCTCTAGACATTATTGATGGGATTAATCTAACAGAGCTCTCTGCAAAACGAACAGAAGGACTTATGCAACCTCAAATGAAAGAGAGAATTGAAAAACAAACTAAAAAAGATTTCCCAGAAGGAATTAGTGCTTACGGTACGGATGCCTTAAGACTGACCTTTTGTTCACTTGCAACAGGTGGAAGAGATATTAATTTTGACATGAAGCGTGTGGAAGGTTATAGAAATTTCTGTAATAAACTCTGGAATGCTTCAAGATTTATAGAGATGCAAATTGACTCCTATGGTATATCTGAAGATCTAAATGAAGATGTAATTGAGAAATGGATTAATTACAAATTTAACTTAACAGTAAAGAAGGTGAATGAAGCTTTCGAAGGTTTTAGATTTGATTTAGCTACTAAAGCCATCTATGAATTTATTTGGTATGAATTTTGTGATTGGTACATAGAATTATCGAAAATTAAACTTTCCAAAGAGGGTGAAGATAATTCTAGAACAGTTAAATCTATGGTGAATATATTAGAAGAAACTTTAAGACTTGCTCATCCTATTATGCCTTTCATAACTGAAGAAATATGGATGCACTTTAAGCCTTACCATCGAAATCCAGGAAAGAGCATCATGATCTCTGAAACACCGAAATATGTAGAAAACCTTTCCAATAGTGAATATCAATCTATTGAATGGCTGAAAGAAATAATTTCCGGAATAAGAAATATTAGAGGTGAAATGTTAATTAAACCTTCCTTGAAGATAAAGGCATTTTATGAAGGTGGGGATAAAATAGATAAAAAAAGATCTGAAGATTTAACTAATCTAATTAAAGAAATTGCAGGATTAGAAAGTCTTGAGTGGGTGAGTAACAAAAAGAAACTTCCTCCTTCTGCTACAGTAGTGGTTGAAAACCTAAAAATTTTAATTCCTTTAGAAGGACTAATTGATCCTGAAGAAGAGAGTCAAAGGCTCACAAAAAAAATTGATAAGGTATCTAAAGAACATAAAATGCTCTCTTCTAAACTTGAGAATAAAAAATTCACTAGCAAAGCTCCTAAAGAATTAGTCCAAGAGCAACAAGAGAGATTTGAACTGATTTCAAAAGAGTTAAACACTCTAAATGATCAATTAAAAGAAATAGGTCGATTGCTCTAGATCATAAGTATTTAAAATTAGTTATAATAAATTACATAATTAGTTATGTTATTTAGATCTTTTATTACTTCTGGATTATTAGCCTGTATTTATACGATCTTAATTGCCTATACGTCAGATCAACTGCCTTTAGGAAGTGCTCAAATGTATATAGTTTTGGCTATTTTCTGGTCAATGGGATTCCTGTCTGTTATTGGGTATATTTATGGAAGGAAAATTAAAAGAAACTTTAGAGGTGAAACAGGAACTATAAAATGGTTTGATCCAAGTAAAGGTTATGGTTTTCTAATAAGAGACAAAGGTGGTGACCTATTTGTCCATCTGCGATCTGTCCAAAGCCAAGATAGAAGAAGGTTAAAAGAAAATACTAGAGTCAGATTTTCTGTAGAAAATACCGAAAAGGGACCTCAAGCTGAAAATATTAGAATAATCTAAAACAACCTCTCCACGAACCAATATATACCCAAGCAAGCTAGGCCAGAAGCTGTATACATTCTGAGGATTTCAACTCTAAAATTTATTAAACTCTTTAATAAAAACACTAACGTAAATAAACAAAGAATTATTAATACTTGCCCTATCTCAACCCCTAAATTAAAACCAATTAAAGCTGGAATAAATCTATCTTGCATTAATCCAATAGATGATAAATTGCCAGCAAACCCAAATCCATGCACAAGCCCAAACAGCATGGTAATAATTAATATGAGTTTCCGATTATTCAACCTCTCAGAAAGACCAAAGTAGCAGTAAGAGAATAAACCCAAACCTAAGAGCCCCAAAATATATTTCTGATTTCCGAATAAAGAAAATAAAAGAATAAACAATATCCATGAATAAAGGAGATACCTATTATAGAGGTTATACTGTTTCGTAATTGAAGCTACACACTCGATTGCTACAACTACAATAGAATATCCTATTAACGACTCAACAAACGATGAAGCGGGTGTAACATAATTTAGAGCACCCAAGGCGAGGGTTATACTATGGCCAATAGTAAATCCAGTGACCACTATTATTAAATTTTTCCTCTTGAGCTTTAGTAGTAATAACCCAACTAAAAAGGCTATGTGATCTAAGCCCGTGAGTATATGTTTTATCCCTAGCTCTAAATAGTCGTAGAAGGATGAATAAGCAGAAGCCTGTTCCTTATTTAGCGAAGAAGATTCATTCCAATTTCTCGAAGAAACTGTAAATATTTTTTCAGGATAAGGTTGCTCATCTATATTTATAGTCGCAATATGCACATGTGCAGAATCTTCACTAAAAAACAGGTTGAAAATTATCTCTACTGGTTCCTTATCGCACACCTGTCTCCACCTAAAAGATACATAACCAGTGGTTAAAGAAGATCTTAAATATGGAGCTTGATCTAATTCGCAAGATCCTTGCACTTTATAATCATTTAAAATCTCTTCCTGTAATTTGCTTTCCCAAAATTGATCAAACTTAGACTTAATTCTAGAAAGGACAGAAATTTGAACATTAAAATCTATTTCTACGATGACTTTTTCACCATTTGTTATGTCTATTCGGGAGTAGGATTCGCTTCTTTGATGGGACGTAATCAAAGTTGAAAAAATTAGGATGAAAACAGCCAATGAAGCTTTAAGATACATTTTATTCTTTAAGGTTTCTGCTTACGTCATACCATTTTTTTAAATTATCTAAGTATGTTCTTAATGATTGATCATCTCTTCGCTTAGAGAATTCAGATAAAACAGAACTCCTAATATTGTAATATTCAGGTTTTGGAGCATCCTCTCTATCAACCAAATAAATTATTTTATACCCCCCTGAAACCTTCATAGGTTCGGAGAATTGACCAGGCTTAAGAAGTTGAGCTTCTCTCATTAAAGAAGGACCAATGTATTCCCTAACCTTACTTAAATTCATAAGAGTATCAGGAACCTTAAGAGCTGAATTACTGCCACTTAAAGCAACTTGATCAAAGGTTTCACCTTCTAAGAGTCTCGTAAAAGCATTTCTCGCTTCTTCAAGAACCTTATCTCCAAAATCAACTTTAGAAAAATAAATTTGCCTAACTCTTAGTCTATTAGCTTTAGTAAAAAAACCTATATTCTCTTCAAAGAATTCAATTAATTCTTTTTCTTCAGGTTCTATACGAGAGCCTTCTGCAATTATATTTTTGATCATTTGTTGAACAATTGTTCCCCTAGCCATAGGATTGTTCTCTAACATTCCTAAGTCTATAGCTCTTTTGATCAATAATTCTTCTTCTATCATTCTTTCAAGAACGTATTCCTTATCTTTTTTCGTTAAAGGTGATCTTTTGTCATTAGCTAACCCTTCCAATTGCATTTCATATCTTTCATAAGGGATGAGGCGGTCTTCAATCTTAGCTGCCCAATTTTGATCAGATATATTATTTTTCTCTACTATGGTTAATGATGCCAAAAATATTCCGATGACTAGACCCAAACCTAGAATATATTGATGTTTAAGCAAATTACTCATCTAACAACATCTCAACGTGCGGTATTCCGTCTTCATCATAAGGACTTCCTTGGGCTTTAAAACCATGATTCTCATAATAAGAAATAAGGTACTCTTGGGCAGATATCCTAAATGAACCTGAACTATATACTTCCTTACCTTTTTCTATTCCCATAGTTAACAATTGATTACCTAACCCTTTTCCTCGATGTTCAAGATGAATTGAAACTCTTCCGATTGACGTTTCAATATACTTTAATCCAGGGGGACTAAGTCTTAAATATCCTATTAAGTTTTCTTTATTTCTGACTAACAAATGTAAACTTTTTTGATCTAAACCATCAGCATCGAGATACCAAGACTCTTGCTCAACAACAAAGATCTCTTGTCTGAATTTTAATACCTCGTAGAGCTCATCTCTATGCAGCCTGCCATAAGACTTCCATTCCCAAGATAAATCTTCTGTCTTCAAGTTTAAGGACAAATATTAGGATTACTTCTATGAATTTCTTCAATTGCTTTTAGATTTTCATCATCTAAGCTAACTTCAATACTACCTACAGCTAGTTTTAATTGGTCCATGGTAGTTGCTCCAATTATATTGGATGTTACAAAATCTCTTGAGTTCACAAAAGCATTAGCCATGACAGATGGATCCATGCCTATTGAATCTGCATACGCTACATAAGATTTTATGGCTTCATTGGCTCCAGGAACTTCATACCTATTACCTCTTTCAAAAAGTGCCGTTCTTGATCCAGCCGGTCTAGCGCCGTCAATATACTTACCAGTTAAGTAACCTTGTGCTAAAGGTGAATAAGCCAATAAACCTACCTGAGATCTGTGGAAGTACTCAGACAATCCTTGTTCATAAGTTCGGTTTAAAAAATTGTAGGCGTTTTGTACAGAAACTACTCTAGGCAGGTTATTCATTTCAGAAAACTTCAAAAATTCAGATAAACCCCACGGGGTTTCGTTAGATAAACCTACGTACCTTATTTTGCCATTTGCAACAAGATCAGACAAAACTTGTAATGTTTCGATTATAGAAATACTTTCTGATTCTATGTGCTTATAACCTATACCTCCTGATCCAAACATGCTCATAGGTCTATCCGGCCAATGCAATTGATATAGATCTATGTACTCTGTTTGCAACCTTTGCAAGCTAGCATCAACAGCTGTTTCAATATTTTCTCGATCTAATTTAGTTCCGTCTCCTCTGAACCAGTTCATTGGACTTCTGCCAGCTACTTTAGTGGCCAAAATTACCTTTTCTCTATTTCCAGTCTTTTTAAACCACGACCCTATGCACTCTTCTGTTCGGCCTTGAGTTTCTGCTTTTGGAGGGATTGGATAAAGTTCTGCAGCATCAAAAAAATTTACCCCTTGATCTAGCGCGTAATCCATCTGCTCATGACCTTCTTCCATAGTATTTTGCTCCCCCCATGTCATGGTTCCTAAACAAATTACGCTTACGTCTATATCTGTATTTCCTAATTTCCTGTATTCCACTTTTTCTCCTTAAATGAATTAAATAAATCTTTAATTAAACATATAATACGCGAATTATAAAAAAGTTAAGAAAGAAATGAATACAAGCATCTATGATTTTTCATGTAAAGACTCTTCTGGGAACGAAGTAAATTTATCTGACTTTCGAGGCAAAACATTATTGATAGTTAACACGGCAAGCAAATGTGGTTTTACTCCTCAATACGATGGACTTCAATCTTTACAAGAAAAGTACAGTTCAGAAAAATTTTCAGTTCTTGCATTCCCTTGCAACCAGTTTGGCGGTCAAGAACCCGGTCTAGATAATGAAATACAGGAATTTTGCTCTTTAAACTATAAAACCACTTTTCCAGTTTTTAGCAAAATAGAAGTGAATGGGGACAATGCACACCCGCTTTATAAATTCCTATGTTCTGAAAAAAAAGGAGTGTTAGGTTCTGAAAAAATAAAATGGAACTTTACAAAATTCCTTATAAACGAAAGTGGAGAGCCCATCGCTAGATACGGCAGTACCACAACGCCAGATAAAATTTCAAAAGATATAGATAAATTAATTAACGACTAGAAAAGAAACCCTTACTTAATAAACCTTTTTTTTAAAGATTTCGACATCAAAATAGCATCTTCTCTCCCATCCTTTATTCGGTAATAATTCTTTCTTAAACCAATTTCCTTGAAACCTGAGGCCTTATATAGGTCAATAGCGATAATATTAGAAACCCTTACTTCAAGAAATATCTTTTTACTGCCCATAACTTCAGCAGCCATAATCATCTTCTCAAGTAACTCCCTACCTAGACCCTGACCTCTTCTCAAAGCAGTCAAACCTATATTGAGTAAATGAGATTCTTCAGTTGACACAGATAATATTGCAAATCCAATTACTTGCTTGGCTTCTTTAAGTACCAAAGAGTAATAACCTTTTTCTATGCAATCTTTAAAATTTTTTATTGTCCAAGGGAAAGGGTTTGATTGTCTTTCTATATCAAGAACAATGTCTATATCCTCTTCTCCAAAATAATCGTACTCAAATTCTTTCAAATTATTCATGTAATTAAGTCTTCCTTGAATTGCTTATAAAACTCTTTTTTTGAGCAAGAAGTGCTACAAATATCATCTATAGAAGGATAGGTAAAAATCTTTATAGAATGCTCTTCTAAAACATCTATTTTTAAAAAGCCAAAAAGGAATGCTGTTTTAATATCCTCTTTAGCTATTTCTTCATTACTTATTCTCTTTACAACTTCTTCGCTTATTAAAGATCTAACTGAGTGAATAAATCTCTCTCTCACAATCAAGTCCATATCTGAGCTTCCAGAAGAAGGAAAAGCTATAACGGATTGTCCAATTAAGTATGATTGAAACCCTATCTCAGTATCCTTTTTTTTAGTCCAGAAAGTAAATCCTAGTTTTTCAAGTTTGTTATATTTTGAAAGCTCCATTTATGTTTATTCTACCGTTAGAATAAGAACTCTCAACTTGACCGTTAACAACAGCATATATAAGCTTGTAATTAATAATTTTAGTCATGATAAAAGAATTGATTAATCGACTTACCAACCCGGTCTCTTTATGCAGGAGATTACCGGGCTTATATCTATAAGTTTATTCACTAAACTTACTCAATATTCCAAAAAACTTAAATAAGGATTAAACAAAATTGACTAAAGTAATTAATAAAACAGTATCTAAATACAGACCTTTTGAATCTATTCAGTTAGAAAATAGAAACTGGCCTACTGAAAGTATAAAACAGGCCCCAATATGGTGTAGCGTTGATTTAAGAGACGGCAACCAAGCATTAATTGAACCTATGGGAGAGGAAAGGAAGTTAAGAATGTTTAATATGCTTCTTGATATAGGTTTTAGAGAAATTGAAGTTGGCTTTCCTTCTGCTTCTCAAACGGATTTTGATTTTGTAAGAAAAATAATAGAAGAAAACCTAATACCTGAGCATGTGACTATTCAAGCTCTGACTCAAGCTAGACCAGAGCTTATAAAAAGAACTTTTGAGGCTTTAGATGGAGCTCCTAGAGCAATAGTGCATGTTTATAATTCTACTTCCACTTTACAAAGACGAGTTGTATTTAAAAGCGATGAAGAAGGTATAAAAAAAATAGCTATGGATGGCGCCAAAGAAGTTAAAGATTACTCTGAAAAATATCCTAATACTGATTGGACATTTGAATATAGCCCTGAAAGCTTTACTGGAACTGAACTTCCCTATGCTGTTGAGGTGTGCAACGCAGTTAATGAGATATGGAAGCCTTCAAAAGACAAAAAATCGATAATCAACCTTCCTGCTACTGTTGAAATGGCTTCTCCTAATATTTACGCTGACCAAATAGAATGGGTTTGTAGGAATATTGATAATAGAGAAAATATTATCATCAGTCTACATCCCCATAATGATCGCGGTACTGCTGTAGCTGCAACTGAATTAGGGTTAATGGCAGGAGCAGATAGAGTAGAAGGTACTTTATTTGGTAATGGAGAAAGAACCGGGAACGTAGATCTAGTTACATTAGCTTTAAATATGCTTACTCAAGGAGTTGATCCTGAACTAGATTTTTCAAATATAAATCCAATAATGAGGGAAACTGAGTACTGTAATCAACTTCCTGTGCATCCAAGGCACCCTTATGCTGGTGACCTAGTATTTACTGCCTTTTCAGGTTCACACCAAGATGCTATAAAAAAAGGCTTAAATAGCTTAAGAAGTTCTAATCAAGAGATATGGGAAGTACCTTACCTTCCTATTGATCCGAAAGATGTGGGAAGATCTTATGAAGCCGTAATAAGAATCAATAGTCAATCAGGTAAAGGAGGTGTTGCATACTTGCTTGAGAAAGATCATGGATTAAGTATGCCTCGAAGGCTTCAAATAGAGTTCAGCCAAGTTATTCAGAAGATAACTGATGAAACTGGAAAAGAAATATCCGCCTCGGATATTTGGGAAACATTTCAACAAACTTATTTCAATGAAGAAGGTAAATTCCAATTCTTAGAACATCATATAAACTCAAGTGCAAACAAAGATGGTCTTCAAGAGGACGCAATAGAAGTAAAATTGAAGGAAGGTAATAAGACTAAGATAATTAATGGAACAGGTAACGGCCCTATAGATGCGATGATAGATGCATTAAGCAAAGATTTAAATCTTGTAATAAGAATAGCTGATTACCACCAACATGCTATTAGTTCGGGCTCAGATGCAAAAGCCGTCGCTTATTGTGAGATTTCTAATAAAAATCAATCTGTTTGGGGAGTTGGAATACATCAGAATACAGTTATTGCGAGCTTAGAGGCTGTAATTAATGGTCTAAATCGATTGTCTATATAAGTTAAATCGTTAATATACTTCTATAAACTTGGGGAGATATGGATAACACAGTACAAGTTAAACGAAATACGATTTTAGCTTATGGGGGATTAGCTACCCCACTCGCAATGATTGGTTATCCTATAGCTATCTGGTTAATTCCTTTCTATTCAGAAGTCGTCGGTATTCCGCTGTATATAATTGCCAATATACTATTAATTGCAAGATTCACTGACGTAATAACCGATCCAATTCTTGGGCAATTGGGTGATTCGACAAGAACACCGATTGGGAGAAGGAAACCTTGGATTATTCTAGGTGTTCCCTTGATGATGATAGCCATATACAAATTATTTATCCCTGGGGGTGAAGTTTCAATCGCCTACTTTGTTGTTTGGATGATGCTTATGTATTTAGGCTCAACAATAATTGGTATTCCTTATGGTGCTTGGGGAGCTGAAATATCACCTGACTACCATCAGAGATCTAGAGTTGTGGGCGGAAGAGAGGGATGGACACTTATTGGTTTATTGATTTCTGCTCTGATACCTCTAGCTATAGAAGTCTCTGGACAAGGAATAAGTTTTTCTGATTCTATTAAAAGAATGTTGGCAGCAATTTTTGTTTTTCAAGATTTTGCTACCTCAGGAAAAATGTCTGACATCCTAGCCAGCATGGGGTTAGGCATTATATGCTTACTGCCTATATTTGCTGCTTGGGCGCTTTGGAAAGTCCCTGATCCAATGCCTAAAGTGGAAAAAAAGATTCCTTTAGTTGAAGGTCTTAAATATGCTGCGGAAAACCCACTTCTTATAAGAATTTTATTAATAATCTTCCTGGTTATAGCTGGTGAATCATTTAGAAATACCTTATCCCTATGGTTTGTTAGAGACGTTATAGGAATCGAAACTGTAGGAGCGTCTTATGCAAGATACTTTATTGCAGGATTGATAGGTATTCCCTTTTGGCTCTGGCTAGGTAAAACTTTAGGTAAACATAAAGCTTTTTGTATTACTTTAGTAGGAACAGGAACGGTTAGTTTTTTATGCTTCTTTCTAGAAAGAGGAGATTTTAATCAATTCCATGCCTTGTTCCTCATCAAAGGATTCTGTTTTGGTGGACTGCAATTTCTTCCAGCTTCTATGCTTGCTGATGTAGTAGATTTAGATTCCCTAAAGACGGGAGGCAGGCGTGCAGGTACCTTCTTTGCATTAAATGGAATGATAGCAAAGGTTTCAGCAATGATTGCTGTTTGGGCGGCAGCTATATTAGTAGATTTCTCAGGATTTTTACCAGGAACTCAGAATAGTGAATCTGCAATGCTTGCTTTAAGGGTTTATTACTGTCTTGGATGCGCAGCTTTCTTCCTTCCTGCTCTTTTCCTAACGTGGTTTTATCCTTTAACTAAAGAGAAACACAAAGAGTTAAGAGAAGAGCTAGAGGGCCAGTCTAATTAAATTTCTTTGAATTAAATTGTTAAATTATCGGTCCAATTTATAGAAATACCCTGTTTATTGGGTTTTGTATGGAATTCATCACAAACCCATAAATCTCCTACAGCTGCTAGTTTTTCTCCTATATAAATAAGAGGTAATCTATTTCTCTGCCATACAGGAATTTCATATTCTTGAAATAATTTCTTTAGCTTCTGACTTTTATGTCTTCCGAAAGGTTTGCACCTTTCTCCTCCAACCCTACCCTTTATGTAAATTTGTTGATCAAGATAAATCTTATCTATCCCCTCTCCTTTAACTTTTTCAACATCCAAAAACCCAGTTGGTATTTCTACCTTAGAGTTTAAATCCCATGTTAAGTCATAAAAATAATCCAAGATCCCTGCTGTGTCATTAATAAAAAATATATCTCCATCTGTTAGATCAGGACCAGTCCGCACCTTGAGTCTCATTAAACTAAGATCATCCTTTAGTCTAAAAGGAAAGTCTATTTTATCTAGGTTATTAGAATGAATTAAGGTTCTATAAACTTCTTTTAGGTAGCTTGAATTGCCTACCAACCCGCATTCAACATTAATTATGTAATATAGTAAGTTTTGTGCTCTTTCTGCACTTAAGGCACGAAACTTTCGTAAGTTAAAATATTTAAGTTCACTACCCTTATCACATCTTATCTTTTCCATGTCTTCTCTCGCGACAGACTGGAGAATCTTATTTGATCTAATCGCATCCGAGGAAAGATGTAAAATTGATTTTTCTACATAAGGCCACTCTTCTTTTATTATTGGTAGTAATTTATTCCTTATAAAGTTTCTAGATATATTAATGTCCTTGTTAGATTCATCTTCAACCCATTTCAATTTATTGTTTCGAGCATATTCGTAAATTTCTTTTTTATGAACATTTAATAATGGCCTATGTAATTTAACTTTATAATCATCGTCACTACGCCCTGTATAACCCCAGGCCGGAATTCCTTTAAGTCCATTTAAACCCGTACCTCTCATAAATCTAAAGAAGATGGTTTCTGCTTGGTCATCTGCATGATGAGCAGTCAAAAGAATGTTGTTATTAAGATATCTAGCCCACTCTTCTTTAAATTTTTGATACCTAAGTATGCGTAAATCTGCTTCAGAAAGATTTTTTCCGTCTACCTTATAAGAAAAGAAATCCACATCAAGTTGCTTAGCATTTTCTCTACAGAATTCTTCCCATTTATTAGAATCTCGACTAATGGAATGGTTTACATGTATTGCATCAATTTTGTCTTTAAATTCTTTTTTTTGAGTTAATAAATGTAATAAAACTGTTGAATCTAGACCACCTGAATAGGCAATACCAATTCGATCAAACTTATCTAATACAGAATCAAAAGCAAAATCTTCGAGAGGGCCCATTTTCATAAAGCACCATAACTCATAAGACGCTCATATCTATTTTGCACCAATTCATCTAAAGGTATTTGATTAAGACGATCAAGGTTATTAATAATTGAATTTTTTATATTTAGTGAAGCCTGATCGTAATTTCTATGAGCACCACCAAGAGGTTCTTTAATAATTTCGTCTATTAAGTTTAGCTCAAGTATATTCTCAGCACTTAATTTCATGGCTTCAGCAGCCTCAGCAGCCATGTCTGAATCTCTCCAAACAATACTTGCACAAGCTTCTGGCGAAGCTACTGAATAAGTAGCATGCTCCATCATGTTAATATGATCTCCAACTCCTAGAGCAAGAGCACCTCCAGAACCGCCCTCTCCTACAATATTCACAATGATTTGGGTCTTCAGGGAGGACATAACCTTCAAGTTGTAGGCAATTGCTTCACTTTGTCCTCTTTCTTCACTATCTATTCCAGGATAGGCTCCAGGTGTATCAATCATAGTCACTATAGGCAATTTAAACCTTTCCGCTAATTTCATTAACCTACATGCCTTTCTATAGCCTTCTGGTTGTGACATACCAAAGTTATGTTTTATTTTTTCTTCAGTTGACCTTCCTTTCTCATGACCAATAATTACAACTTTATAATCTCCAATCGTACCAATACCACCTAATACAGCTCTATCATCAGAGAAGTGTCTATCTCCATGCAACTCATCAAATTGATTTGTTATTCTTTCAATATAATCAACAAAATGTGGTCTCTCAGGATGTCTAGCTACTTGAACATTTTGCCATGGAGAGAGATTTGAATATATCTTTTCAGTTAATTTAACTGCCCTTTCATTCAATTCAACAACTTCCTTATTGATTTGACCTTGATCTAAATCAGAATTCTCTAATTCCAATATCTTACTTTCAATCTCGGCAATCGGTTGCTCAAAGTCTAAATAACTTTTAATCATAATAAGAAATTAATTTAAATGTGGTCTAGAATGATACACCAGATTGATATTTTCTTTACCAAACGTACTTTTTAAGGTTTTGATATTTTCATCTTTAAGTTCTATTAAAAAGTTCTCTGGTAGCGCTATTTCGGCAGAAGCGTCATCAGTTTCATAAGATAATAAGACTTGATTGCCTTCATCAGAACCTGCAAGCTCCTTAATAACATTAATAATTGCATTTTGATCTAACTTATTATCTATATGAATTGAAATATTCTTTACATATTCTCTTCTTGCTTGGTCAAAAGTTAATATCTTTTCAGCAATAATCTTATAGGAGTTTTTACCTCCATATTCATCTCTTTCGACAATACCCTCAACAACTAGAAGCTGTCCTTTCCTTAATATACTTCTATACAGATCAAATTCTTCAGCCCAGACTGAAACCTCTATTCTTCCACTACTGTCATCAAGAGTTGCAAAAGCAAATCGTCCTCTTCTACCCTGTCTAACATTTAAATGCACAAGGGTACCGGCTACTCGTTGAGGATGAGATTCAGCTTGAAGTTCAGAAATGAAGAAACCACACATATTTCTTACTTCCTTCTTCTTCGCCTCTAAAGGATGGGATTCTAAATAAAAACCCAATGCTCCCCACTCTGCAGAAACATGATCAAATTCCACTTCATGAATATTTTTATCTTCAGAAACCTCAATACTGACTTCGTCCCCAAAGAAATCCTTAATTTTGCTTTTATCCCTTTCCGTAACTTGTTCAGCATTTCTTAAGCAACTTTCAATTTTACTAAATAAGATACTTCTTTTTCCTAAACAGTCCATTGCACCTGATCCAATTAATGCTGTTAAGATTCTTTTGTTAACTCTGTTAAAACCTACTCTTACACAAAAATCTAGTAAATCTTTATATTCATTCTTCTCTCTTTCTGTGACAATTTTCTCTACCAAAGATTCTCCTATTCCTTTTATCGCTCCAAGACCGTATAAAATACTAGAGGAATCTATATCTTCAAATCGATAAGAGCTTTTGTTTATATCTGGCTTTAGAATGTTAAGGCCTATATTCCTACAATCATCTACGAATACTTGAATACTATCTGTATTACCTAAATCACATGACATTACTGAAGCCATGAATTCTGAAGGAAAATGAGCCTTTAACCAAGCAGTCTGATATGCGATTAAAGCATAACCTACTGAGTGAGACCGATTAAATCCGTAACCAGCAAATTGCTCTATTTGATCAAATAAATTACCTGCATATCTTTCACTAACTTTCTTCTTAACAGCTCCATCAATAAATGTAGAACGCAGCTGCTCCATTTCTTCCTTTTTCTTCTTTCCCATTGCTCTTCTTAATATATCTGCCTGCCCTAGACTAAAGCCAGATAAGTCTTGTGCAATTTGCATAACTTGTTCCTGATATACGATAACTCCGTAGGTAGTACCTAATATCTTTTCAACTGCTTCATGGCCGTAAGTAACTTCTTCACGTTCATGCTTACGGTTTATATAAGAATCAACCATATTCATCCCTAAAGCTCCCGGCCTATATAGAGCATTCATACTTACAATATCTTCAAAGTCACTAGGTACTAACTGCCTTAAATAATCTCTCATTCCTCTAGACTCTAATTGGAATACACCCGTTGTTTCTGCTCTCTGCAGTAATTCAAATGTTTTTGAATCATTAAGTGGTAAATCTTCGATGTCTATATAGTTCTTTTGATCTTTTATCTTTGAATTAATTCTACTAACTGCCTGATCAAGAATCGTTAAAGTCTTAAGTCCCAGGAAATCAAATTTTACAAGTCCAGCAGATTCAACATCTCCCATATCGAATTGTGACGCTACTGTACCTTTGTCTGAATCAAGTATTAATGGAGTGAAATCAGTAAGAGCAGTTGGAGCTATTACAACTCCTGCTGCATGTGTCCCTACGCTTCTTGAAAGACCTTCTAATTTCAAAGCCATATCATAAACTTCTCTAGACTCTTCAGATTCTTCTATTGTTTCTTTAAACTGTTTCTCTTTATAAGCTTCTTCAAGCGAAATTCCTAATACGTCAGGAATAGCTTTAGCTAATCTGTCTCCAAATCCATAGGGTTTTCCTAAAACTCTAACTACATCCCTCAATACAGCTCTAGCAGCCATTGTTCCTCTTGTACTGATTTGGGCAACTGATTCCTTTCCGTATTTTTTGGTTACATAATCCAAAACCTTATCTCTTCCTTCAATACAGAAATCTATATCAAAATCAGGGTTACTTACTCGTTCTGGATTCAGAAACCTTTCAAACAGTAAGTCGTATTTAATTGGGTCAATCGCAGTAATTCCTAAAGCATAGGCTGTTATAGATCCGGCTCCAGATCCCCTTCCAGGACCAACTGGAATATTATTTTGTTGAGCCCAATTGACAAAATCAGCAACAATTAAAAAATAACCTGCAAAATCTAATTTACAGATCATATCCAATTCATAGTCCAACCGTTCAAAATAAAGTTTATTATTTATCTCGTAAGAATTTACTGAATTTTTTATAGTTTTAATCCTTTTCTTCAAACCTTCCTTAGATATATCTCTTAAATGATCTTCTCTAGTTTGACCCTTTGGCACTTCAAAATCTGGGAGATAAAATTTACCTAATTCAAGATCTAAATTACATTTTTCAGCAATTCTTACTGAGTTAATTAGAGCTTCTGGTAAATCAGAAAATAAATCTATCATCTCATCTTTTGTTCTGAAGTACTGAGTCTCTACGTAATCTTTAGATCTTCTAGGATCATCTAAAATCTCACCTCTTTGTATGCACACCCTAGCTTCATGAGCTTCAAAATCCGATGGACTTACTTCGGGGTCTATAGGCATGAGAAATCTAACATTATTAGTCGCAACGACTGGAACATTCATTCTTGTCGCTATTTCTATAGCTGCATTGTTGTATTCTTCTTCATTTGTTTTCCCTAGTCTATGGACCTCTATAAAAAAATCTTCACCGAATATTTGTTGAAAGAACTTAATTCTTGACTCAGCTAGAGGAATGTTTCCTGCTAATATAGATTGACCTACATGACCTTCCATACCTCCCGATAATGCGATTAACCCTACTGAAAGATCCTTTAGTAAAGAAAGTTCCACTGTAGGTTCACCATTCACTTGACCGTCTATATAGGCTTTAGAAACAATCTCAGTTAAATTTTTATAACCCTTTTTATCTTTCACTAGTAAAACAATAGGAGCAGGTAAAGAATCTTTATCCTTAATTACATTTACTTCTGCACCTACAATAGGCTTAATACCTTTTTCTCTTGAGCTTCTATAAAATTCTAAAAGACCAAAAAGATTAGTTAAATCTGTTAACCCTACAGCGCTATACTGCAAAGAGGAAGCTCTAGAAACTAATTCCGATATCCTAATTATTCCATCAGATAAGGAATATTCTGAGTGAAGATGAAGATGAACAAAATCAGGTCTTTCCATGGTAAATAATTCAACTTAAAAGGTTTTTAATAGGTTTAAATGATTTTCTGTGTTGGTGACATGGCCCAAACTCTCTCAAAGCTTGCAAATGAACCTTTGTCGGGTAGCCTTTGTGTTTAGCAAACCTGTAATTTGGGTATTTTTTATCTAGTTCAAACATAATTAAGTCTCTTTCAACCTTAGCCAAAATTGATGCTGCCATGATACTTTCTTCAGTAGTATCTCCTCTTATGATAGCTTCACAAGGCACATCTATTTCAGGCGTATATTGCCCATCAACTATAACTTTTTCTGGAACTTCTGATAAGTTTTTTATCGCCCTTTCCATTGATAATAATGTAGCTTTTAATATATTTAACTGATCAATTTCTTGCGGCGTTGCTATTCCAATTGACCAGCTCACGGAATGAATCTTAATTTCGTCTGATAAAGATTTCCTCTTAACAGGGGACAGTTTTTTAGAATCGTCTAGTCCTATAAATTTAGAATGAGGTTTAAGTATAACTGCAGCAGATACTACAGGGCCTGCTAGCGGCCCTCTTCCTGCTTCATCAACTCCTGCCTGAATCAATTTATCAAATTAGATATTTCTTTAGCTGCTGTTTCAGAACTTCCAGCTTTTAAGTTTTCATGAATTGTATGGAAATTCTTATAATAATAATCCAAACCCTTTAAACTGATTTCTTCTATAGAACTAACTATGTTTGTAGAAGAAACATCATCCTGAAGAAGCTCGGGTAAAAGTTCATGACCAGCTAGAAGATTGGGTAAAGAGAAATTATCTATTGAAAGTAACGGTTTAACTATTTTATAAGTCAACCAACCTGTTCTATAAATAGTCACACATGGAGTTCTCAGCAACATAGCCTCTAACGTTGCGGTACCTGAAGTAATAATACCTAACTCACATTTAGATAAAATCTCTTGCGAATTATTAAAAGAAATTTTGATGAAGTCTTCCGTAGGTTCATTTATTAGGTCTAAATGGTTCTTGTCAGATAAAGGCATATAAAATTGATAGGATTTATCTTTTCTTTTTAAATCTTTAGCTGCTTTAATCATTTCGTTAGCTAGAAACGAAATTTCAGACCTTCTACTTCCTGGCAGTAAAGCAATACTTTTTGCTTCTTTATTTCTAATTAGAGTTTCATGATCTTGATTGAGTCTGTAAGCAAGTGGATGTCCAGCATAACAGATTCTTATATTTGAATTCTTATAAGCAACCTCTTCAAAAGGAAATAAGGTGATAACAGAGTCTACTGATTTTTCAATTGATTTAACTCTTCCTTTTCGCCAAGCCCAAACAGAAGGACTGACGTATTGAACGGTCGTTAACTTCATTTTTCTTTTTAAGAATCGTGATAAGGGGAGGTTAAAATCAGGAGAATCTATCCCTATAAAAATATCAGGCTTTTCAGCTAAAAAGAATTCTTTTAATTTTCTTCTTAAGCTTAACAATTCTCTTAATTTTAATAATGGTTCAATTATTCCCATCACTGAAATTTTCTCCATAGGAAAAAAAGAAGAAAGTCCTTGAAGAGACATCTTTTCACCTCCCACACCTATAAAAGAAATATCTTGAAATTGTTCTTTCAAGCTTTCCATTAAAGGACCTCCTAATTCATCACCAGATTTTTCACCAGCAACTATTGCTATCTTTATTTTCTTTGGATTAAAAGAATCTGACATCAACGAGAAATGCCTCTCGTAGATTCTTCAACAGACACCAAGAAAGCATTCACTTCATCGTATTTATCTCTCAAATCAGATAAATCAAGAATAGCCTCTTCTACTGTAAGTTTTTTTCGATAAACAGATCTATATGCTGATCGCAATGATTCAATAACTTCTTTAGAATAACCTAAACGCTTTATTCCAGTAGTATTTATTCCAAAAGGTTTTGCAGGGTTTCCTCTTACTTTCACATATGCAGGAACGTCTTTATTGACAGAACTTCCCATAGCGCAAAAACTATGACTACCAATAGAGCAAAATTGATGAACTATTGCATATCCGCCTAGAATAGCTCCATTACCTACTTTTACTGAGCCAGCTAGAGCAGCTTGGTTGGTAAGCACAATGTCGTCTCCTAATACACAATCATGTGCGATATGAGAATAAGCCATTATTAAATTTCTATTCCCTATAATTGTCTCACCTCTATCTTGAATTGTGCCTCTATGAATAGTGACTCCTTCCCTGATTATATTATCATCTCCTATTTTTAATAAGGTAGGCTCGTTCTTATATTTCTTATCTGGACTTCCGTCTCCAACAGTAGAGAATTGAAATATATGATTTCTTTGTCCTACTACCGTTGGCCCTTTTAAAATAACATGAGATTCGATTTTAGAACCTTTTCCTATTGATACATCTGGCCCTATTAACGAAAAGGGTCCTATTTCAACAGATTCATCAATATTAGCTGAAGGATCGATAATAGCAGAAGGATGATGCATGAACTACTTCTCTCTATCAGCGCAAAGTATAGTTGCC
>MDSZ01217926.1_pt1 | contig 24633 bp, 7 predicted proteins | sample 811201 | NCBI WGS metagenome assembly MDSZ01 (sample SAMN05326647, study PRJNA326480) | marine metagenome | isolation source: seawater | place: Indian Ocean: North | collected 2010
AGGGTACTGTTGTTGTTGTTGTTGTTGTTGTTGTTGTTGTTGTTGTTGTTGTTGTTGTTGTTGTTGTTGTTGTTGTTGCCGACGCTGCTCTCGTCTCTTCGTCATAAAATTCTATTTAATTTTGTGTCTGGTCTTAACCGCTTTTCTCTCTTTTTCCTGTGCCTCTGTTTGCACACATAACAGACGCTGGACGATCATCGAGCAGACGACAGAAGTACATCGAAGCGCGCAAAGCAAACAGCGAGACGTTTGTGATAATTTGCGTGATCGCGGTGCTGATTTTTGGACTCGTTTTGTGGGCGCATAAACACCATCTTTAATAGAAGAAAAAATGGCTTCTGATTCTACCCCAACAAAGAGAAGCGCTATAGCGAAGCGCATCGAAGAGTTCGCTTCGGAACCATCCACAGCAAACGCTTTGGCGAAACTGATTTATTACAGCGCGGCGATGGTTGTGACGCCGTTAGTGACGTATAACGTGTCTATGAAAAGGTTTGTACCGTATTTGTTCGAAAAGTATGGCACCGAGTTTCTCGAGAACCCGACGACGTGTAGCGGGTTGTTGGCTATTTTGAGTGTACAAGTCGTGCTTGCGATGTATGTGATTTCGGCGTTGAAAGAGAGTAGTGGTGGTAGCAGTAGTTCGTCTCAGGCGAAGAAGAGAGAATAGTACCGTGTTTGTAGTGTGTATACGTGTTCACAAAAAAGTTAGAGAGGGAGTTCGTGCGTTACTTTAATTACATTACAACATTCATATACGTTCACCAGTACATCTCATTCCGTCGTATCCGTGGTCAACTCCTGCGCTCGGTTCCTTGTCGCCATGACGTCCGAGAAGCACGAGTTCCAAATTAATGTGGTTTGCAACCACGCCACCGGAAGCAAACTTAAGAAGAACAAGAATCCGAAAATGCATCCACCCAAGAACTTGTCCATCTCTTTATACCAAAAGTCGCCGTAGTCTCTGCACACTTGTAGTGCGTTGCGGTACCCGTACGCTACACGAGGTTTCCATCCAGACTGTTGGATCGGGTTACCTTCCGCATCAAGGCCTGTTTTCAACATGAACTCTAACGAGTTTTCAATTTGGTAGTTACCGATCAAAATGAAGGACTCGATGATGACCGAGTTGATGCATATAGCCGCGATGGTGGCGTAAAAGAGTTGGCGGAATACCCATAAGTTTGGAACGTGTTCGTACACCATCGCGCCGTACAAACCAATCCATAAGATGACGAACGCGAAGCGAACGCCACCACGAATAACGGATATTTTCCATAGTTCATCCGGTTGCATTTTTCGGTGTTCTCGGTCTAACAATCGCGTGGAGAACAAGAATTTTTGGAACATCATCAAGACACCGAAGATGGCGGACGCCATGAAGATACTGATGCAGTTCATGGAAAACTGTTCATCTTGCGTGACACCTTCGATGAGTTCGGTGCCGTGGTAGGCACCGATGAGGACAAAGATCAAGACAAAACGACCAAGTGCAGAGAAGCACACAAAACCTAATTTGTACCAGACGGAAAGCATCTCGCGGTAGTTTTCCAACATGCTCTCGTGCCATTTGCTCCACGAACCGTGTGATACTTTTGGTTGATCAAACGTGCCGTCTAACCACTTTCTCCAATCTAACCATGAACGCTGCATCCAGTAGAGATTTACACTTTGCGGAGAGAACCACCATGGAGAGATGATGAGACATATGGCAAATGGCCACACCGACCAAGCGTATAAGAATGAACTCTTCACCGACGTGTTTGCATGGAACAAGAGGAGGTAAAAGAGCACCTCAAAACCAAGGTATAAGTGCGATTTGGCGTACAAACCGTACAGGACAACCATGGAGGCGTTCTGTAAGACGTAACCCCGCTCGGTAGCGATATACATAGCCTGACCAAAGACTAATGATCGCATGTAGTTGTACCCTTTCGTGGTCATTGTGAAAACGTTGAAGGCCCACGATCCGGCGAGCTGTGTTTCTAGTGTGTACTCCATGCCAGCACGAAAGCCTCGATCCATCATCATTTTCAACAGTAACGGAAGAAGCGTGAGCAATCCAATCTGTAACGCGTAGATTGAGTTGTAGTAGCCACCCTCTTCTTTCGAAAGAGATAAGGTAGTTTGAGTCTCTGTCATTTTAAAGTAACGGTAGACACGGTACAATTCCAAATCCGCGATGGCTAAACTCGCATGCGTCAGGGCAAAGAAGTAAACAGCCCAGGCAGTTTGCATGACCGAGACGTAGAAACCAGGACCGGAGAAGTACAAGGAGAAGAGTCGGAAGAAATCTAAACCGCGATGAAGCCTGAACAAATCTCTCGACATGGAAATTGTACCGGCGGAACCAGAAATCTTTTGTTCGAAACCATTAACCGAGGTAAAACCCATATCTCGTCCTTTACCGCACTCGATGAATTCCTCAAACAAAACCTTACCGCCCCGAGCGACGGCATTAACGCCACCGAAGAAATCCTCTGCAACATGGATCATCTTCGAAGCTTTGGAGACGCCACCGTTGGTGCACGCGAACGCTTTATCCCAAACATCAGGGTGACCATAGTGAAAGCGAACCATCAACGGCCATGTCATGAAACGCTGAAAGGTTTGGAAAATAAACTCGGAAATCGCGGCAAATTGTGCTACAGCACCGTGCGTTTCCGAGAAGATAACCTCAGGAAACCCAACCAGCACGACGTCGTCGCGAAACACGTCCATTAAGTTACGGATCTTGAAGGATTCGCCCATGTAGTTATCTTGGTTCATATCTAATGTTTGCAAATAGGAACCGCGCGTGAAGATAATCGCATGGTTCTGGTTCTCCGGTTTACCTTCACCGATAATCGGATCACCAGGCAGTCTGACTTTAAAAGTCAAATGCAAATTACCTTCGTTTTCTTCGTCGATACCAACCAAGCACGAAGCAAAGCCGTTGAAATTTTTCGCATCTTCTTGGACGTTTTGCCGCGGCATGTCTACGAAGCACACCTTCAGGTCGCGATGGGATTTGATCAATCGCTCAATCTCCGTCGCTTTCGCCCGATCAATCGTCCCAGGTGCAGCCTGGCGCATGCGTCCGAATACCTGACACGTGACAACGTACTCAAATTTATGCGATACTAATCTTTCGATGGATTCTTCTGGGATCCCTTCTGCGCGCGCTTGCAACCGCAATGCGTCGCCGTACAAGCATACACCTCGAATGCACCTTCCTAACGTCTGGGAACGATCGGATGCCCACCTTTGTGCTTCCTCCCAGTGATCATCAAGAATAGCCTCGTCGTCTTTATGCAAAGCTTTCACGCGTTCTTTGAAGTTTTCGTAATCGTCCGGAAACGTTGCGACGATGAGTGAAAAGAGCGTCTTTTCATCCTCTAAGTGCGCAGTGAGTTCGTGGCGTTGAAACGCAACATCTTCCGCATAATAAGGTGTGAACGCCGAGAAGCCACGCATCGTTCGAATATCAGATGGTGTTCGTAAAGCCGTGAAATGTAAGGAGTTTGCAAAAAACATAAGTTGTCTTTGCGCTTCGGACGATCTCGGCTGACCGCCTGGGTTACTTGAATTCAGCGAACGCAAGAGAGCATCGATGATGTCGTGCATCTCTGGCGACGCTGCCGAAGCCGCGACAACCTGTACGTGGTTCTTTTCTCTTAACAAGTCCGATTGTATCATATCAAGCAACTTTGAGTACAATTGCGACACTTTGTATTTGTATTGGTTGGCGTGAGCCGACCATTTCCCAGAGTCGCGTTCCATGGCGAAGGCGCAAATCTTCCTCACCGCAAGCAAGACATCGTGTAAAGCCTCCGCGACGCGCTCACCTCGCGTGTCCGAATTTTCCGGAAGCGTGATATTCTTATATCTTTTCGCTTCTTTTCTCTTGGTTTTCCGAACTTTTTTGCTCGAACCTGCGAGTTCAGCTTCGCGCTCTTCGTCTTTTTGTTTCATTTCTTCGTACGCCGCTTTTTCAGCTTCGGTGAGTTCGATATTTTCTTCAATCACAAAGCATGCAAATCTGCCGCCTTTTTCGCGCATCTTCTTCCTCGTTTTCTTGCTAAAGAATCCAGTGCATCCATATTTCAACTCAAGGTTCATCGCTTCGAGCATTTGCTCTTGTCTGGCGAGTTCTTTCTCGCGAAGCTCGCGTTTTTGACGGTTGTATCTTTTCCTCGCCAACGCCTTCTTGACACGCTCGGCTTCTTCCAATTCGCCAGCCGCGGTGAGCTTTTCAATCTTGTCCTCATCGTCATCGTCGTTATCTGACTCTGAGTCGAAGTCACTGTCAGGCGTTTCACCTTCAGCCTCTACATCAACGCCACATGCTTTTAATTCTTGGAGCAATCGAATGATAGCGTCTCGTAGAACCATGTAGCTCTCGATATCGCCAGTCTTGCGGTGGTGCATTTGCTCGTTTTCAACTTGCGCAATATCAACAATAATCTTCATGAAGTCCTCCAAGTCTCTAGGAGCGACTAAACGTAAGACATCGGTAAACAAGACCGCGAGCAAATCTTTCGTTTGTACCATCGTGCGGTAAAATGCAGGATATGCTTTCATCGTGCCTGTTTGGAAAGACACAGTTGAAAAAACAGTGGAGGTCATCATCGCTGGCATGATGACATACTCTGGAGCATGGAAAATCTGGGACATGTCTCGGCCAGACAAGAAAGTGAAGCACAAGTCGTGATATTCAGCATCGCTTAGAAGATCACGATGGCGCAAATTCTTCGCAATCGCATTCCAAGCCCTTCCAAAGTGTTGCCACTTGATATCAAGTGCGTCAGCGCAGAAGTCTGCCGGGTTGGTTTCGTAGGCGTTCGGGTCTGTTTCGTCGATTTTCTCCGTAATTGTAAGCAACGCATCTTTAGAATCATCGTCTATCTCGTCAATGTGTGCTGAGTAACCACCACCAGATTTGCCAGTTCGCTTATCACTCAAACCTTTCGCCACACCTAACATTTTGTTGTTCGGGTTCTCCATGTCGTCTTCTGAGTCCGATTCTGCTATCTTCTGGATATCTCTATCGCCAGAACGAACGACAAACTCCGGCTTCGGCCATTTTCTGTTGAGGCACTTATCGCAGAAGAGATACGGAATAGTCGAGAAGCTTCGCAGAAAGAAGCTCCAGTTTTGTGCATGCGAAATTTTACCCCACCATTGAAGTGCGATGGTAAACACAGTCGCGTAAACGGTGTACCAAACAAAGGTATCACAAAAGTATGTCACCAACGCCGGTAAAACGCGCATTATGGTCATGAGGTACATCAAAACGCTACTCGCGTGCACGTCGTAATAGCTCGAAGGAATTTCACCTTCAATTTCTTCGCCAATGTAACCCAAGGAGGCGAGAGGTGTGACGTTATCCCCCCCGCCCAAGATGGCGGCAAGCTTGCCGATATTCGCCGAGAGATCAAAACTTTCCAAATCAGCAACAGATAATAACCTACGACGACGCATAGTTTTATCTTCCTCATAATCGTCGTCATAATCGAGTGGATCTAACTGTTCCGCCAATAACTCTTCTTCTTTCGTTATATCTTGCAAGAAGTACTTTTCTCTCGCCTCAAAGTGCAAAGCGTTCTTCAACGCGTCGCCGTCCAAATTGATGCATGAGGTATACGTATCAGACTCTTTGTTCCAGCACAAGTCCGGATGTTGTAAAGCATTCACAGATTCACGCAACGGAGGGATCAGAAGATAATGACCAAATGCCAACTTTGTCCCCAACACAAACATCCAGAAAATGGAGTAAATGCAGCGTTCGCGGAATGGCGTCGCGAATTGAGCGCTGCCACCCATGTAGGGTTCTCTCTTGATCACTGACGTCATCACGCCACACATGGCTAAAGCGTACACCACGGCCAACGCTTGGAAATATGGCGTTTTACTATCTGGGTTGAAGGATTTTTCCAGCCCGTAAAACAACGGAATCATAATGAAAGCGAGCGATCGCGTGATAATTACGAACCAATCTTCAAAGGATTCTTGTTTCAAATTGCGAAAGGAGAGCGTAGCAAACTCGCAAATGAGCTTCAAAACTGCGTGCGTAACCGCAGCAGTGCACACGTATCCCCAATCAAAACCATGCACGAATGCGCACACGCATGAAATGTGAAAGCAAACCGCATGGAATACTATGATCGTGTTGAAGTTGACGTAAAGACTGAACCATCCGGCAACTTCGCGATGCGTCTTGAAAAACGTCCCCGCCAACCCCTCACCGGCACCAAGCGGGTGCTTTGCTTTGTTCATCATGTATGCTCTGAGGTGCGCATACATGCGCTGATCGAGTGGATTATCGCGCATTTCCATTGGTACACCAATAAATTCGGGTTGACGGTTCTGCTTTTCCTCTTCTGACATTTCAGCTTCACGTTTTTCAACGTCTTCATTTGCGTGGCCATCCACCGGAGGCATGACGGCTTTGAACCTATTGTATTCCCAGAAGAACTCGTTGACGTCATCATACATGACCCGATCAACGATTGACGACTTCACACGTTCCTTCAATTCGCGACGCATGAACAAATACATCGGGGTGACAATATTGTTGAGGTAATCACACTCCTTGTATGGCATTTCAGACCCTTTTACTGGTTGCGCCAAAATAAGTTCGGCGTTAGTCTCTGGATCTCTTTCTGAACGGTTTTCAAGCGTCACCGTGCATAATGCGCAATGAAAGAGATAACACAACACTTCAGACATGTGGCGCAAGTTAGCAGATTCGCCATAGAGCAAAAACCAAATTGTCAAATGATGGGCTTTCGCGTTCGTTTCCACCTTCAAGAACTCTTCCCGATTGACATTGTTAAAGAAGACTTCGTTACTTTTACGTTGCGCCATGAAGAGCGCGAGGATTGGGGATTTCTTTTGTTCAGAGTCGCTGTTATCAATTTCGAACGCTTGCACGTCCGCGTTTGCTTGAGCTTGATCCAGCATACCGGTGTAATCCACCCAGTGCTTGAAATTCAAGAACATATGGCCGTGTAAGTGGTTGATCGCTTCCGCCCATTGCGCCTCAGTCAAGCCGTCTTCAGCGATACCAGCTTCGTCGGAATACGTGGCAATGGTGTTTTCGATCCATCGCGACATGTTTTCGAGTGCATTATACATGTTCGACTTTACTTCAATAGGTTCTTCCGAGAAGTTCGAATCAGGGCACGTCTTTTGAAATCCAAACAGAGTGGCCTGTTGCTCAAATAACGGCATCAAGCGCTTCTTGATATCTTCGCATCTCGGATTGATAGCCGATCCAGAGCCTGGAACGGTCATATCACGAGGCAAATCTGGCAAAATCGTCGGTGCCGGGCGTTTGTATTTCATAGTTTTCACGTGCAAGCCAATAACTTTTCGGAGGAAGAGTTTAAATCCAGAGATTTTCTGGCGTGCTCGCGACGAAACATCCGATCTATTAATGGACGCAATCATATCGCGTCTACGCATTTCAACCGTCAACACGGCGGCGTATGCGCGGTTGAACAATGCTCTGGCATGCATGAACGATATTGGAAACAAACCAATAACGAATAAGACAATGTGTAAAATAGTACCGTTGATTATATCCAATTCTCTCGCCATGAAGTCACCATAGGAGCGAAAGGACAACATGAGCCCTCGGACTGCTCTTGGAGGCTGATCCGAGATTAGACTGAAGATTGCTGACGTACAGCTTATAAACACGTAGCCAGATATCGCGAAGACAATGGCATTGATGAAATCCCATTGATTCATTTGCGCCGAAAATAACCTTTGGCAAAGGAAATGGTGCAAAACCACGCACACGACTTTGAAAAAGTAGCCGTATATCAAAACGATGGATTGCTTCGTCACTTCAGACAGGGTACCCTTGCCAGCAAATCGCTTCGCTAACGATACTAATCTATGCGGCCACAAGAACCGCGGTGATAATGCAAAATAATATACCGCCGCTAATAACCCTGCGGCAACACCAGCTGTCAAGATAATAATTGGACGCAGGGCAGTGGTTGTAGAGGAATCTCCAACGTTCAGCGCAGCAGCCGCGGCCAAGGAAATAATTATTGGTCCAGGAACATGTCTCAAAGACACGTGCCAGAATTTAACAGACATTGGAAGTTTTCTCCAATTGCGCATAGTGTCTGCACGCCAAGTCCACCAGGTTGGCTTATTCCCCAACCCGCGCCTGGCGTTGACTTTCTCCTTCGCTGTGCGCTCATCATCACCTCGAGGGATAGAGTCCAACCAGCAGACCCACTCAGCCATACCAAACTTGATCATGCCACTCTTGAACGTTTGCGGGTGAAACAACCAGGGAGCCATGCTTAAATTCCAAACTGCAAACCAGACGTGCCATGTACTCGAGAAGAATTCGTGTAAAGCACCGAGCGAAGAGAGGGACATAATTGCCACCGTCACCCATGCCATTTCGATAGCCGGTTTGATGTGACTTTCGGCGTACTTCGAGTACAAGCTAACAAACCCAGCACGCATGGTCATGCCACGTTTAGTCTTCATATAAGCAGCTTCGCCGGTGTTGATCGAGCTGTCCAATGAAAAGCCTCGCATTTTGGCGATGAACATGTTGAAAATAAAGCTTCCGGTTATCGTGTGATGATACAGCTTGGAAAACATATTTACAAAACCGCCATCGAGCCAGCCTTCTAACATGACCGGCCACGCCATGACAAAAGATGCTTGAACAAACCAATGCGATGGATATATGTTATGCGTCCCGATTTCTTCGTGAAAACCGATGTTGTCGAACGCATCTCCGGATTTAAAGTATACTTCGACATGGACCATGGCAATGATAAGTTTCGTCACAACGAACACGAGAAGTGACATGAATAAGACATACTCCGTGAACATGATGCCTGCCGAGGATTGGAAAAACGAAAGACCTCGTAAGAAATCAAAGGACTTCGATAATCTGTGAAAGTCGCGCGAAATGAGCTGCATACCGTTACCGGTAGCAATCTTCGCGTGAAACTGGTTGGCACCGTCGAAGGAAACTTCTCTGGCTTTACCAACCATCTTGAAACCTACGTATCGCACTTTCCCTCCTCTCAAGACGATATTCATACCACCAAAGATATCTTCGGATAAGTGCAAAGATTTAGTAGCTTTGGATACACCACCGTTAGATCGGGCCCAAGCTAAATCCCAAACGTCCGGGTGACCATAGTGGAACCTCACGCATAATGGCTTCGCCATGTAACGCTGAACCATTGTCCCAAACACTTGCTCAGACAAAGCAGAAAATTGAGCCACAGAACCGTTCTGTTCAGTGATCATTTGCTCGGGAAAACCAACGAGGACGGTATCATCGGAATAATCGAAAGTACGAATGAGATTTCGCACTTTCAACCCCTCAGATAGTTGCGCGTCTTGATTCATATCAATAGTTTGCATATAATTCCCTCTGGCGTACACGATCCCGAGATTTTGATTCTCTGGCTTACCTTCACCGACGATCGGATTTCCTGGCAAACGAATTCTGTGCGTGAGCTTCATAATACCAGCAGGGTCCTCCTCGTAGTCGATTCGAGATCGACACAAGTAATAATAACTTCCCGCATCTTGCATACTCTTCGCAGCCAAATCAGGCTGCTCGTAGTGCGTAAGTACGGTGTGTGGATGCGCCTTACACATCTCAACGATTTGTTTATCCTTGGATTCCCAGCCTTTGACGCCATACATTTGGCATGATAAAACGTGTTCGTACTTCAATCGAACAAGTGCTTCAATTTCTTCTTCTTTCGTGCCTTCTAATCTCGCCAAGATCCTCGTCGCGTCCGCGTAAGAGGAGAAACCTCTCACCGTGCGTGAGAGCGTCTGCGTACGTTCGGACGCCCAGCGCGAGATTGTCGCAAGAATAGCGACATCCTCTGCTGTTTCTGCATTCGTTTCGCGTCTTCCCGCGAGTTCGTCCAGGAATGCTTCGTAGTTTTGGTGCGGCAAATGTAAATTTGTTCGCTCAAGCACGTTCGCCCATTCGCGCGGAAGCATGCTGGTTAAAAATCGAAACGTAGAGACGTTCTCCCCGTCGATTTGCTCCCTTAAATCGTTCGTCGTCAATTCAACTTCTTCGACATACATGGGGGTCAAAGTAGACAACGCTGGCGTTTGTAAAACACTTCTCGCTTTCTGCAATTGCGGGTCTGTGAGAGATTCCAGGAAAAATCTCAAAATTTCCCGCGCTTCAGCGCAATCTGGTTCCCCCGTAGGATTCGCAGTGGAGAATGTTCTGTGAAGAACGTCAAGGACGCGTCTACCCGGAGCACTTACCAGAGCAGGTTTTACTCGTGATCGCACATATGACGCATCTTCTAATTTATTCGAGTCCGAAAGCACCTTCAACAACGATTCGCAAACTTGGCCCAACACAACGTTGGTTTCTTTGTGCGCAGCAGATAACTTTTCATTATCATCGACGACGATATCTTTGTTGATCAATTCAATCGACTTTTCAATGTTTTGCTTGAATACTTTACACGCATCGACGAGAGAGCGGCCGGAAACATCTTCGTCGTCATCGCGCGCTTTGCGAATCAACTTGATACCGTCGTGGGCCAATGTGCGAATATCGATGAGCCATTTTGGCCCGCGCGTCGACTCACGACGCAGGACGATGCCCATCAATTCCGTTGCTGATTTCAGTAACGTACAAAACTCCGCACGTTTGCTCGCATCTACGACACCTAAAATACAAACAAACATAAACGCCGATATATCAATCATTTGCGACATGACTGATTCCAACAAGGCGTATTTCATACTTGCGTTGCGCTCTGCGCCAACTTTCGAAAATACCGGCGCGGTTAACATTGTAGGAAATAACATATAAGTATCAGAATCACCTCCGAGGAAATCCTTCACTGTTTTCCCGTACAATGGAGCAAAAGAAAGTGCACTACGTTCTTCGTCACTCAATAAATCGCGCTGACGCAAAGATTTAATCACCGCGTTCCATGCGCGCGCAAATTCTCTCCATTGCTCGGAAGCAGCTTCCGCACATAAATGAGTTGAGGGCGATGATGCTGGCATCGGTTTAAGCCGCTGAGTAGATAAAATCTTCTCACCAAATGCGGCAATCTTGAGCGGAAGCTCACGAACAACTTTCGACCATCCGTCCTCTACGCCTTTCCAGCGCAAACGGTCAAAAGCCGAGGCGATACCCAACCCGACGAGGTACCAGAAGAAGGTATCTGCGTAGTACAAGAGAATACTCGGAAGCCATCTTTGTAAGACGACGAGATATTTGTATGTGTGGCGTCGGAAAACACGGACGATGTGAATCATAAATTCCGGTAACAAATCACTGTAATCGTACTTGTCGCAATCTTCACCGGCAAAGTCATAGCCCCAGCAGTACAAATCGAGCTGTAAAATAGCTCTGGTTGGTGTTTCGAGCGGCTTCAGGATAAAAAAGAAATCAAAGGAGAATTTAGCCGTCAACACGACAACCCAGAAGAGGCGATACCGGAAACTGTCGCTTCTGTCTACGCTCACATCCTCTTTTCTGCCCAGGTATTCTTTTTGGCCGCCCATCGGAACAAGTCCACTGAAATCAATCAAACTGATCGCGATGTAAACATATCCAATTGGCGCAAATATGTTCAAAGACATGATGTCATAAATAGTTAGAGCTGTTACAATCAACACCGCAGAAGAAACGGCAAGTTTTGCAATACTCATAGTTTTACTCTTGAAGAGTTCTCGTCGGTGCACGAAGAGGACTTGTAATTCAACGAAGAAGTCACACACAGCCGCGACGCCAGCCAGGTACGAGTAATATTGCCACTGTAGACCTGCGAACAAGTAAATAGTCATTAACGCAAACACATTTGTCATAAACGTGAACATTCGGTGGAAATTCAAAAGGACCATGCTCCATCCAAGGAACTCGTTGTGCGTCTTTTCAAAGATTGCGCCAAGAGTTTGGTCAATTTCCGCCGCAGTGCGTGCTCTGCGCATGTAGTTTCTGTAGTTTACGTAAGATACCGTCGTTCCATCCCCGGTATCGTTCGATGTCATGCGTTTTAACTTACTTGGAATCAGGTAGCACTCGTTGATATCGTCATATCCGAGTCTGCGGTACACGCGTAAATCCGAGCGAATTTGTGTAGCAAGGAACTCCGTCACAGGCATGATGATAGACTCCAAGAAATCACCTTTCTCAAACTTCATGACTTTTGCGTTTACTGGCTTCCCGTTCGCAGAAATTGCGTTGGAACATATGTGAAAGAGGAACGCAATCATTTCAGGCATACAACGACAGTTAGCGGCTTCGTCCAAGATGCATTCAAAGAGCACGAGGGATCGCAGCTTATTCTGCCCCATTTGCGACTCTAACGATCCAGAGTGCATAATGCCTAAATCACCAACAAAGTTACGCCATCGAACATAATTTCGGAACGATTTCGAGTATCTCCGTTCGATGACAAAATCTTCACCCCTGCCCTTAGATTCCTCGGTAGAGGCAATGTTCCAAAGTTGTCCGGCCAACCGATCTGCGACGTTTTCAACCGTCGCCCCAATATTATCGTCTCCGGCGCTTTGGAAACCAAACACTGACGCGAGTTCTTGCGCGATGGGTAAGATTTTATTTCGCCATTTTGTCACGGCGAGCTCAATTTCAGACTTGCCCGTCGGCTCTGGACCGCGGCGTGTCAAGTCCTCGCCTTCTAATTCTTCTAAATCTTGTCCACTCGTAGTTGATGGTTCAGAAGCCAAATCGGCGGCGAACCTTTGTGAAGAGGGAGGGTTTTTCGTAGCTTGCGCGGCTTTTTTGGTGAGTTCAATTTCTTCTGGTTCGTGAGATTTCGAAAACCACGAGAATACAGGGGTTTTCGCTCTCACCAGCGCATGCAATGCATCTCTCCAAATTCTCCCTAGCTGTTTTCGCTTCAAACCGAGAGCGATGATGATATAACCAACACATATGAGTTTGACCCACGTTTGGAATCTAAGATCAAGCACGCTCAAATCGTACACGTCAGACCCCGGGCACGAGGTATCCCCGGGCTGCGTCCATGTCGAATTTTCTTTTTGAATAAACCCTTCAACGTCGAGTGCGAAAGTCGGTGGTGCCGGACACACGGTCGGCGACTTTTGGTGTACCAACATTTGGTGATGACATGATAAGTACGGCGACTGTAACGACACGGCAGTTGGATTAATTAGACCTGGCGGGTGCGATAGAATGGCCGAAAAGTTTTCGAAAAACGCAAACTGTGGCACCTGCTGTCCCGGCTTCAACTTAATTTGATGCCACGCTTCGGCTTCTGTGTGTGCAAACGCGTGTACGGACGCATTGTGCGCATCGTTGATTGCTTCCCCACATTTTGGAAATTTGAGAGGATCGTACGGCTGGAGATCTTCGCCTCCGTAAAATGGTGTACACGTACCACCCTTTTTCCAAAGGAATTTCAACATAAAGTAAGACGCTCTCGGTCGAAGTAAATCGACTTGATTCACTTTGCACCTTTTCTTTATCGCCATCATCCCAAAATACTCCTCAGACGTGTATAAATCTGGTTGTGTCGGCGACATGTATCCGCACGGCGAGTGTAACTTTTCTTTCAAACTCGGGCACACTTTTTCGATGATTGGAATTCTCTCATCCGTTGTGGGTACCGCGGTAACTGCTTTTCCCTTCCAATACTCGTCCACCCAAGCCATAATGGATCCACCTGTGACAAATCGCGTGCCACAGCCACTCGCGCAAGTCGTGGCATGCTTTTCTAAATCTTCAATCATCGATGTCGTCCAATCGGCTTGAGCGATTTCGTCTTCTTCGCCCATGGTATCGTACCCGTTCCAACCTTCATGTTCCGGAGCTAATTTATACGCATCTACGCCGTATTCAGAGATCATGAACGGCTTTTTGGAAACTAAATGATACTTTTTGAACAAAGTAAGCGGCGACCAAAATCTCCGTGTGTACATGTTCACCGCCCAGAAATCGAGCTGGTCCATCCACGCGTCCGAATACCGAATCCAAGCCAATGCACCCCACATTTGCATGCCGACGACGTGTTGTTTCGTCTTAGGTAGGTTTACATTCGCTAAAGCAGTTCCGCACAAGACACCTTCGGAACGCACGACCGAACATAACAAGTTGACGGATTTCATCAACTTCTCGATGGAATCTTCAAACTGACACCCACTGATACCAAAGTTCTCGGCTAACTCTTTATCGCAGACGAACAAATTCCACGGTCCGTTCAACTCGTTTCCTACTATCCAAGCGCCAACAGCTGGGTGTTTTGCGGCTCTAACTTGCGATCTAAGTTTTCTTTGGACTCTTGTCATAGACTCTTCGTCGTTAAAGAGCGACTTGGTTCCGTCTTCGAAATCGAAACCAACAATGATAACAATGCCGTACTGTTGACACAAATCGAAGAATTGTGTGTGTCTATGCGAATATTTCAACGTATAAATACGAATCGCGTTCACCCCGGCGTCGGCCAGGAGAGGAATATCTCTTTCAAAAATCCCAGCATAGTTGGACGTGAAATAATCTCCATACGGTTCAAACCAATCCGGATCAGCTCCTACTGGCACTGGAGAATAACATACGGCGCGCATCAACCATGGTCTCCCGTCTAAATATAGAGTTCTACCTAACCTGCGCAATCTACCGGTATCTAATGTCGTTTCGTTCAAATTCGGTGGGTTCCTAAACGCCTCCAATCGCTTTCTACCTTCAGCGGATAAAAACTCCTTTTGAGGATTATGGAAAGCTGGGTCGTAAATATCTCTATCATCATCAATAGCCGGTGCAGTTAAAGCGGTCGCGTTTATTTCCTCTTCGCGTTCGATTTGTTTTTCCATCTTTTTTTGCTCGTCTGCTTCTTCGGCATTTATGTCAGCTTCGGAATCTTTGGTCAAATCGTTTGCCGTTCCGGGATCCACCGCACCAGAGGAGGTGCTCGTCCCATCGTCCGCGCCTAACTTACTCAATTCGAAAGGCAACGATCCTTTCACGGTTTCTTTACCTCTTGGTTTTGGCCCATCATACGGCCACACCATTCCGCCGAGTTTCGCGTTCAACCTTTCCAAAGGAGAAGATCCATGAATCGTACTCTTATTCTTTTTATGACTCGAACTTCTGGCGCCGCGGAACATCGCGTCTGCTTTGCGCCCAGTGTGGTCGTACTCTTCGTAATCGTCTGCGATTTTATACGCGCGATCGTTCACCAAGGACGGCTCTTCGCTCCCGTATCGAGCGAACGCGATGTCCAATTCGCTCTGTTTGGCGCGGCTATTATTCTCTCCCGAACGACCCAACGCGAACGTTGTCGCGAAGAGCACGGCGAAGATGGCCGATAGGATGACTCGCCACGACATTTTCTTCTTCGTCGTCCTCAGAGCGTCGTCGTCGTCGTCGTTATCTCGAGAGACCGGTATGGGAGAGTAGCCTCCGTTCATATGCTCCGCGCTTCCGTCCAACGCTCTGGCTCTTCGTTGGTAGGCCGCGAGGTGGTCGGGATTGGAATTCATCGTCATTTTGGCGCGCGCGCGAAAGAAAAGAAAGAGAGAGAGAAAGATAGAAAGAACTCTCTCAGATGCGTTCGCTTTTCGAATCCACTCGTTTTTTTCCTTTTCGAGCAATCCTCGTCGCGTATCTGTCCGTCGTGTGCGTCGTAACTCTCGACTCTTGTCTGCAGGTTGGAGAGGCGCGCGTTTCGGGGTGTAAAAAAAAATAATGACGAACACCCAAAGAAAAGAAAGGATCACATGAATCAGGGTTTAGAGTATCAACATTACAATTTTCTTTTATTTTTCCGCCTCATCTTTGGACGCCTCCATCAAACCGGGGTCGCAAAAGTCTTCGTTGCCGTCTTCGCACAGCGCGTTGGATGCGATTCTACCGATATACCCTGCGGATAAAACGGACAAACCAAGAGCTAACAAGGCAGGGCCAACTTGTTGGACGGTGGCACCACCACCGGCACTGACGGTTCGCGCGACGTCGCCGCTCGCGACGTACGCCACCGTGCCTGGGATCATGCCTAAGAAGGACGCCGGAGCGTACTCTAAAACCGAGACAGAGGTTAACCCGTAGAGATAGTTGGAAATGGAAAAGGGTAAAAGTGGGCTCAAGCGTAACATAAACACCACCCCAAATCCGTTATCCCCAATTGCCTCGTCGATTTTCCTGTACTGGTCCCCGAACTTTTCGGTCGCCAATTTTTTCATCGCGTCTCTAGCGACGTATCGCGAAATAAGAAATGCCACCACCGCCGCCACCGTCGCCGAACTCACCACAATTAACGTTCCTTCATACGCGCCAAACAACGCCCCGGCACTCATCGTCAACGGAAATGCTGGCACGCCGAGCATTTCCAAAACGAAATACCCAAACGCGAACAACAAAGGTCCTTTCACCGGTCCGAGCGAATCCAAATACGAAGCATATCCAAACAAACTCTCCGTTATCGGTTCTCTAAAGTACACCGAACAGACTAATATACCAACTATGACCATTCCAAACGTAATCAACGTCATTTCTGAGTTCGTTTCGTCCTCCTCGTCTCCTATGGAATCTTGGGAAATGTCCACGATATCTTTTTTTCCTAAACTTTTGAGCAACTCTCCCGGGGACTGTTGTTGCATCACATTGCTATTATTCTCTGAAGCTTCTTTATCCTCGTCTCGAGAGTCGAATATCGCCTTGTTTACGGAAAGACGATCCCGATTTCTTCTATTCTTCCTCGCAATTCTTCTATAGTCGTTTACTTCTGTTGGTACATCGTTTCGTCGTCGTTTCTCCGTCATCGACAGCGCGGTCGAAGATGATGACGAGGCATCGACGACACCAGAAGCGTATCTGCTCTTTGACTCGAGCGCAGATACCGCACATCTGCGCGCGTCACTCTTCCCTCGCGGCATCCTCACCAAACCTGCCCGGTTCTTCTCAACACCGCGCGTGGAAGAAGATGCGATGGGCGCCGACGTCGACGCCTTCATCATCGAAGCGCGAAAGGACATTTCGTCTCCTCCTCCTCCTCCTCCTCCTCTGTCGTCACGACGACTGACGCGAAAGAATATGCCTTTTTGCCGTCGCCGCTCTCTTTCCACTCGCGCGCGCGCGCCGCCGCCGCCGAACCCGTGCTCGACCGACGCGAGACCTCGTGCGACAAACGCGACTCCGTTCCAGATGCCTCGACGCGGACGATATCTGTCGCAAATCTGAGACGAGATGCTCGCGCGAGGAATAAAGTGGTGCGACGTGCGTTCGTCCAATCCTTCTCGTTATCTCTTCCAAGAGACCACAGAAAAGATTCCAAAAAGAAGACAAAGGAAGAAAAAAGTGCAGAGAGAAATATTTCGCCGCCGCGCGAGAGAAACGCGGCAGCGGCGGGAGAAGACAAGACCACAGGAATGGAGTTCACAAGGTCGCGCGGTGTACCGTTTGCCTGCTTTGTGCGTGCGTGCGAGTGCACGTGTTCGTATTCGTGTTCGTATACTTTTTCGAGTGTGACTAGTACTAGACGAGCTTCGCTCTGTTTTTACCAGACGCGGAACTTTTTCTGCTCCTGTGAACCTTTTCTGCCGTTTCCATTCCTAAAAACGCAAACACGATGAAACATCCAGTCCATTGGAGGTTCGTTAACGTTTGGTTTGGATTTCTAAATACCGAATAGACGGTGCTAAAAATCTTTCTCGTCGTCGTGACCGTGGTTAACACTAAAACGTCAAAGCTCGTGATGGTGTAGTAGATGAAATTTTGCCCAACCGCCGAGGCAAACGAGTAACTCACGATGGCTTTCAACACTTTGGGATATTTCGCACAAAACTCGATTCCACTGGCGATTTGGCCCGTTACTATGGCAAAGGCAAACGCGATTATGGCACCGGACAAATTCGTATACAACATGCTCTCGTGCGCGCTCGGTTTGGCCGTTTTTCGGTGGCTTGGATTTAAAATTTTCGTGCTCACTTTAACTTTATCTTGCAACCCGCCAGTGATGGCGTCGAACACTAGCGAGAGGAAAATCAAAATCAAACCGTACGTGGAATTCTCCCTAACACTCGCAGATTTCCCACTCGATGACGGTTTCCCGTAGTTGAACAAAAACACGCCAAACGTAACAAACGCGACCGAGAGATATTGAAACCTCGAAAACTTCCTCCCTCCTAAAACCAGCCCACCGAGCATGACTGGCACCATTTTACAACTTTTTCCTAAAACCTGCGTCGGGTAACTCACATATCTCAACGCCTCATTCGACGCCGCCATCGCTAACATCTGCGTCGATCCGCTGCGAAAAATGTCCTTCAAAGGTAATTTATATCCACTTCCACCAAAGACAAAAATAGCCACCAAAGCGCACAACGCGTTCACCGTCCGTTCAAACACCAGAGCGAAAAACGTCATCGAAAACCTCTCGCCGTTCGGCTGCACCACGTACACGTCCTCTTGCATGACCGCGAAGTAGCTGAAAGAGATAAAAACGCCCAGACAGCAGACAATCAGTTCCAACTCTCGGCTCAACATCGTGGTGGGGACGTTAAATCCAGACGCCACGCCTTTATACCGAGGCGATGGCGTCATCTCCCGCATCACCGAGGACGGGTTCGATCGCGGCGACGGGTGTCCCGACGATGATGGTCGTCGCGTGGTTCTTCCCGGCATCGAAGTTGCTTTTCCTTTTTCTCTCTCTCTCTCTCTCTCTTTCCCGCGTCGATCGATGAAGCGTATCCGATGGTATAAAGACGATGCAAAATACGAATTCCCCAAAAAGGATTAAAGGGACGAGTCCCTAAACCCCAAACAGAAATCTTTTGAAACTTTTTTGGTCCAAAAAAGGGAGAAAAAAACGCATCGAAAAGGAAAGAGAGAGAGAGAGAGAGAGAGAGAGAGAGAGAGAGAGAAACATGGACGCGACGACGTCGGTCGGAGAAGCGATCTCGACGTTCACGAGGCGCGCGAAGACGAAAGCGGAGAGCCTATTTTTACCGTCCGCGTCGAGTTTAGGTTTACCGGTGAGTTCGGCGGAGGAGGTGGTCATGGCCGAGAGCGAATTCGCGAGATTGTGTGCGCAATCTCACGCGGCAGCCGACGCCGAAACGTACAAAAAAGAGTTGGACGACGCGAGGTTTCGACTGGCGTGGGCGTTGGCGCACAGTCGAAGAGAAGAACATTTGCGACACGCGGAGAATATTTTAACGGACGAGACGTTGGATTGGGAAGACGTTTTGACGCACAGGGATAGGTATTATTTGATGGCGGTTATGTTTTACAACCGGTGCGACTATTTGGCGTGCAGAGACTACGCGTTTAAGTGTTTGAGCGTGGATCCGACGTGCGTGCAAGCACACAATTTGAGACAAGCATGCGAGGAGTATCTAGCCAGGAATGGGGTTATTGGGATTACGGGGGTCGTGGCTGGTGTGGCGGTGTTAGGAACAATGTTCGCGTCGAGACGATAGATTGAGAGAGAGAGAGAGATGGACAAACAAACATACTACTGTAATTAATAGCTCGTACGGTACCAGTGGTGGTACCATGGTACGTAGAATAATAATATTGTTGTGATGATAACACTAAACTATTACAACAATTGCAGCGGCTACAATCAACATCTATTGAACTACTAGTAATTCTTTTCCTAAAATACCTAAGAGCTATTTCGATAGCTTTCTCTTCGCTAAACTCTTTTTATAGTCGCGAATGGATTTGGTCAACTTCGTCACTTGTTGGTTTTCGCAAAGCCATATCTCTTTCGCGACTTTCTCGATTAAACGAAAATCGTGCGACACGAGAACTAACCCTCCGGAGTATTCGTTTATCGCGTCCGCTAACCCATCAATGGCGTCTATGTCCAAGTGATTCGTAGGTTCGTCGAGTAACAAGATGTTTGGTTTGGACAAACAAATCATCGCAAAGACCAAACGCGATTGTTGTCCAGCCGATAAGAGCGCGATAGGTTTCGTTTGTGTCTTGCCGGAAATACCATACGTTCCTAAATATGAACGCCAATAATCGTCCAACTTTTTCATGTCCTGAAAAGTCCCGGAGAAGAATTCCAACGGTGTCGCGCGCGGATCGAGTGACTCAAACGAGTGTTGCGTGTATCTGCCCACAATGACGCCGTTTCGTCTTTCGACGACGCCGGTCGTCGGTTGTAAATCCTGCGCCAGCAACTTCAACAAAGTGGACTTTCCGGCACCGTTTGGACCAACCAACGCCACGCGACTATCCATATCGATACCAAAATCTACGTTTTTCAAGATATCAATATCCGTTCCCGGATACCGGAACGTGACGTCTTTAAATGGTAAAACTGGAGGTGCAATTTTTGCCCCGCAATCCGGGAATTTGAATCGAAACGAGTTTCGTTCCGCGCTCGGTTCGGGTGTTAAACCAGCCGCGATCATTTTATCGAGCACCTTTTTCCTCGAATTCGCCAGTTTCATTTTATCTTCAAAAGTACCCGCTTTCGCGATGAACTCTTTGATCGCTTTTATTTCCGCTTGCTCCTTATCGTATTTACGTTGGTTGACTAAATCTTCGCTCGCTCGCGTTCGCTGGAACGTTTCGTAATCGCCGTTGTAATACGTGAGTTTTGTATTCGTGAGTCGAATAATGTGCGTGCAGACACCGTCGAGAAAATCTTGCGAGTGACTCACGACGACTAAACACTTGTTGTATTTTGCGAGATAGTTTTCCAACCAAACCACGGCGGATAAATCCAGATGATTCGTCGGTTCATCGAGTAAAAGTAACTCGGGAGCCGCAAAGAGCGCGCGGGCTAACGACACGCGCATTCTCCATCCCCCCGACATGTCTTTTGTCGCCCGTTGCATCATATTTTTGTCAAATCCTAGACCGAATAACAATTCAGCGGCTTTCGTTTCAAACATGGACGGATCGAGTTCTTCTAACCGTTCGTAAATGACTTGTAACCGCTCGTCGCCGGGACCGTAATTTGCCATCAAATCTTCCTCCTTCTTTCTCAATTTTTCAATTTCCAACTTTATGTGGTCTACGACCGATTGTAATGCCGTTCGGTCTGAAGGCATGGCTTCTTCGCGAAGGTGATAAATGTCAATGTGCTCAGGAATGGGAATCTCACGCTTAGCAATCGCAGAAAGTAAGTTAGACTTTCCGCACCCGTTTTGACCGATTAAACCGTACCGACGCCCGTGGTTCAGTTCTAAATTGCACTCAGAAATTAACTCTGTTCCGTTGACTTGCATTGAAAAGCGTTCGATTTTAACATCGAGGGCGGTTTCGCGAGACGCTAATACGCCCGTCACCGTTCGATCGATATCGTCGTCGTCGTCTTTCTCGAACATCGTCCCGCCGCGATTGCCGTCGTCGTCGAAGTCGTCGTTTGTACCAGGACCAACAGATAGCTTTTCGTTTCTCTTTTCGCGTTCGAGTCGTTTGCGTCTGGAGCCGCCAACTTTTGCACCACCTACGCCCCTTCGTTCGTCTTCCGAACTCGCCACTTTGCCTTGGAAGACGCGCCACGTGTCCAGGCACACCTCGCCGACGAACGCTGCGTTGTGTGAAATGGTAAGGACACCGCCTTTAAACTTTTTCAGCGCAAAAATTAACGCTTTCAACGTCTCGTTATCGAGATAGTTGGTAGGTTCGTCCAAACAAATGACGTGTGGTTTATTCCACATCGCTGCTGCGAGAACTAAACGCGATTTTTGACCACCGGACATTCTGCGAATATTACTGTCGCCGAGTTCGGTAGATATGCCGAAATCCGCCAAGTGTTTGAACACTTCCATTGATGTGAGTGGTCGTACGTCCAAACCAGATTGCATCGCTTTATACGTCTCGTCGAAATTCAGACACATCTTCTTACAATAACTGTCGCGGTGCAGAAATTTTGCGGGTTCCCACTTCGTGACGCCCGGGCGATCGCCGTTCTTTTTCACTTCGTAACACAACTCGCCGCCTTTGACTGCTCTTCCTAAAATTTCACTCACGTTCCCGCGTTGTAATCGCGCGTTTTCTTCTTCGTCGGTTAGTTTCATAGTTTTCATCGCCGCGAGTTCTTTATCTCGACCGAGAAAGAAGCGCGTTTGAATGTATTCTTTCGGCGTCAAATGCAAATTGGTTTCCAAATGATGCATGCTATGCTGCGAGACATACGCTATCCTTAAGTTGTGATGTTTCCAAATAGTTCCTGATTGGGGTTCAATCTCACCAACGATGTTCTTCATTAAGGTGGTTTTCCCCGCTCCATTTGCACCTACGATGGCTACACGCGAACCCAAATACGCGCGCACGCACACTTGCTCTAAGATGTTCTTCTCGCCGCCGTCGTATTTGAATGTGACGTCGTCGAGTCGCATGACGACTTGGCTGCGATTTTTAATACCATCCAAAGCGCCTGGATCTGGAAAGACCAGTAAAGGTTTTTCGCTCGAGCCTTGTTCTCCCCCGCCGCATCCGTTCATTTTGTTTTTATTAATACCGTTGCTTCCTCCTATAGTCATCGCGCCTTTGTTCATCGCAGAAACGAGACCAGCCGTATTCTCTAATCCCAAAGCCTCGCGACGCGCGAGTTCCTTCGATTTATCCAACGATGCGTCTCCTAGATCGTTCGACCCATCGTTGAAGACAAGCCCATTCTCCTCCGCGTGTTTCGAAATTGCATCCAAAGTTTCTTTCTTCATCCTCGGCAAGACTAAATTTGGCTTCTTCGCGCGAAAGCCGGGGAACCCGTCGTCGAACATGGTCAGTTTTTGGTTTTCAAAATGTATGATATCCGTGCAGACTTTCGTCAAGAAATCGTAATCATGCGAAACGACTAAGACGGTAGATTTTGATGCGATCAAAAAGTTTGCCAACCATTCTACCGCGTCAACGTCCAAGTGATTCGTAGGCTCGTCCAGTAACAACATATCTACTTGGTGCGTCATGGCGGCGGCGATTGCTAATCTCATCCTCCATCCACCGGACAACTCGTTCACTCTCTTTCCCATCATTTTATCGTCAAATCCAACTTCTCTCAAACACGTCTCAGAAGACGACAACGACGACGACGCATTCTTACCATCATCATTATCTTCTTCCTTCTCTTTCGCAAACTCCGCTACCGTCGCGTTCGATAAACTCAAAATCTCGTGTCTCACGAATGTCACACTCACATCCTCCGGGAACCCCAAAATATCTTTCGCCGCGATTCGATTCATCAACGTCGTTTTTCCCGCCCCATTCTGTCCTACAATTCCATATCTTTTGTTCTTTTCCAGACGTAACGCGGTCGGTTTCAATAAAATCTTCGCCCCGAAACCGAGTATGATGTTTTGTAAATCGATTAAAAACTTCCCGGAGGACGACGTCGTGCCCGCTGCTTCTCTTTCGTTTCTCGCGCCGTCGCTCCCTCCGCTCTCGGACGCAATCTCCACCACCCGCGCGCACACGTCTGCCACCTCTTTCTCCGTCAGGAACGCCTCGACCATCGGTCCTATATTTTCCGTCATCGTTTCGACGTCACGCGCGTCTTCTTCTTCTTCGTCGAACGCGAGGTCCAAAAGGACATCTCGCACGTAGTCCAAAACTTCCTCGTCCACGGATTTAGACGAGAGCGCGTCGCGTATCACCGCCGCCGCCCGCTCACGTCGCGGGGTCACCACCGACGTCATCGGGTTTGTCGTCGTCTTCTTCTTCTTCTTCTCGCTTTACGACAGTCGTTTTCGACCGAAAAGTGACGCGATTGAGAGAATTTCGGTGCGCAAAAATATTAGGGATTTGGTTTCGATTCATTCATGTGTATGTATTCAAAAGCTCTTGTGTATCAAAACTATTGCAGATGATGCGCATAACTCTCACTCCCAGGACATCCGTTTTCGTGCGCGTATCTCAAGCACTCGAGGTGACCATTTTTTGCAGCATGAGAACAAGTATATTCAGTCCAAGGACATCCGTTTTCGTGCGCGTATTTCAAACACTCGAGGTGACCATAAAAGGCAGCTTCAGAACAAGTATCTTCATCCCAAGGACATCCGTTTTCGCGTGCATATTTCAAACACTCGAGGTGACCATTTTTGGCAGCACGCCAACAAGTCCTTTTATCCCAAGGACATCCATTTTCGTGCGCGTATTTTAAACACTCGAGGTGACCATTCAAGGCAGCATTAGAACAAGTCCTTTCATCCCAAGGACATCCGTTTTCGCGCGCATATTTCAAACACTCGAGGTGACCATTCCATGCAGCTTTATAACAAGTCTCTTCGCTCCAAGGACATCCGTTTTTGTGCGCGTATTTCAAACACTCGAGGTGACCAAATTCGGCAGCACGCCAACAAGTCCTTCTATCCCAAGGACATCCATTTTCGTGCGCGTATTTCAAACATTCGAGGTGACCATTAAAGGCAGCCGCAGAACAAGTATATTCATCCCAAGGACAGCCGTTTCTGTGCGCGTATTTCAAACACTCGAGGTCACCATATTCGGCAGCTTTATAACAAGTCGATCGATCCCAAGGACACCCGTTTTCGTGCAAATATTTCAAACACTCGAGGTGACCATTTAAGGCAGCATAACAACAAGTCCATTCATCCCAAGGACACCCTTTTTCGTGCGCGTATTTCAAACACTCGAAGTGACCATTTTGAGCAGCTTTATAACAAGTCCTATAATCCCAAGGACACCCGTTTTCGTGCAAA